>JGI24005J15628_10002113_pt1 | contig 10280 bp, 3 predicted proteins | sample LinPmetageLP40_FD_15628 | JGI IMG/M metagenome (IMG submission 15628) | reverse complement strand
AAAATAGTTGATCTAAACAATGCAGTCAGAAGAGTTAGCCAGAAATCGCAGCTACTTGCAGCCCAGAAAAATATATTATTTACTGGTAAACGATAATTNAGTTCTTGAGCAGTCCACTTAGATATGCAGATTGATCTGTTGCCTTTACCAACAAAGGAACAATTGACAATCTTAAATTTCTCTCTTGATCTAGTTGCTCTATAATTTCTCTCTTCTCTTTAGGCGATAGATCACTTAGTTGAATTTGTTGTTTGTTCTCTCTGTATTTTTTCATGTACTTATCAATTCTTAAAATTTCATTTCTCGTAGAAACTGCACCTTTATGAGACTGCATGAAAGCTAACAGTTCATCTACTCTTCCATCTTTCTCTAGTTTGTTGATAGTCTGAGTAACCATGTTGCTGTAAGTTCTCATTTCGTAATACTGTTCTTGTAAGCCGCCACCTATCGGAGAAGCAAATATAGATTTAACAATAGGTAATTGAGTTAAGTATGGAGCAACATACTCTCTTCCTGTTGCTTGTCTTACACCTATGTCTGCCATATTTAAAACATAAGTTCCCAATGTTCCTGTGTAGCCTTTAAGAATATAGTCTATCTTGATAGGTGATGTGTTAGTTGCTCTGCCTAAAGCTACTGCAAAGCTACTAGTATTAATAGTGTATTGTTCCTGTGGGTCTAATCCTGATTCCATAAAGGGAGGCACTATAGGATTCCCTGTGAAGCTACTCTTGTTGCTCATAACTTCTGTGATAGGTTTTATGACCTGCCATGCAAAAGGGTCTAATTTAAGCGTTGTGGTTATACCTCTTGTAATAGATTCTTCTAACTGTTTGCCAGTCGTATTACCATAGTTAGGATTGTCTAACTCAGTCATAGCATAATCTAAGATTCTTTCAGGTACAGTTTTAAATATAAATCCTACTTCAAAAGGAATAGGAAACTTAACTGGAGGTGCATTATTAGGCATAGGAATAAGCCAGTTGTCATCTCTTACTGATTGTCTTTCTTCTTTGTACCTTTCATCATCTCCACTTAATGCATAGTAGAGTCCTGTTGCCAGTGTTAATAAACCACCTCTAAATGCAGTCGTTAAGATAATACTTTTTGCTACCTCATCAGGTGTAGTGTTTTTAGTTATCTCACTAATCTTAGAAGAGTATTGCCCTGTACCTGATCTATAAAGGACATCAAGTCCTTGAAATCTTGCGTTTAAGAAGGGAATAGCTGTGGTCACAATCCTGACTATGGGGTCAAATCCTCTTCTATCAAAGTTAATTATTTCTAATCCTTGATAAGCTGCTTCTACCTGATCACCTGTAAGTTCTAATATGGAGTCAGCTACTGCTTTTCTTGTTGCTCCATCTGATCTAGTTGTCAGTCCACCTGCTAAATCCCACAACTTAACTACTTGATTAATAGCAAAGTTTCCTTCTTCATCATAAACATCTAAACCTTGTTCTCTTTTAATCTTATTAATTTTCTTAACAATGTCTTGTCTGTCATTAGCAGCATCATAGCCACCAATAATTCCAAATCTTTCTAGCTCAGATAGGTCTGCAGCAAATCCTTTAAATGTAGCAACAATTGGAATAAAGTTTGCACCACTTGTTACTGAAGCTGACAGTGTATCTCGCAACATATTTTTAACAATAAATCCAGGATCACGAGTAATAGCTTCTCGCAATATATTGGATGGCAATCCAATGGCTTTCATAAATCCACTAGCATCTTGTGTCATACCTAATGCTTGTAATCCATATGTAAAAATTGGATCAGCTATTTGATAATAAACTCTTTCTCCATTTTCAAATACAGACATAACATCACTACCCATATTTCTAGCTTCTTTTTGATCTTTAGGTAATATTTTTTGTGCAAGTCCACCTTCTTCATACACAGCCATAAGTCTAGATAGACCTTCATTTTTCATAGCAGCAGTAACAATTGACTGCATATTTCTTGCCATAACTTCTAATGGTTCTGGTTCTATAGCTTTTTGACTACCTTTAAGTTCTATGTTTAGAGGATTACCACTTAAAAATCCACCTGCAACTGCTGGTCCTTGAATACTATCGTCTGCCATTTTTCTATAGAAAGGATAATAATCTGAGTTATCTTTCCATATTTGAGCAGTACCTCTTGTTTCTATCTTCTTACCAATAGGAAGATCAAGATTTGTTTCATTGGCTATAGTTAATAATTGTTGACGAAACTGTTCATTTGTTAATTCATTTTCTTTTGCTTCTATTCTTAATTTTTGTAGTTGTTTCTTTTTTATTTTTTTTGTAGTGCTGGTAATATTTTCTATTAACTGGTTAATAGTAATTTCTTCAGACAAGATGCCAGTCTGTATAGCGTAATCTAGTATTGCATTATTGTATTCTTGATATTGGTTATAAACAGTTTCAATAATTGGAAAATCTTGACCTATTTCTTTTGCAAGTTCTAACTGTTCAGGAGTAAGAACAACTTCTATGCCTTGTTCATTAAGCCTAGTTCCTCTTTGACCAATAGCAAACATTTTAAACAGTCGCATTAAATCTACACCAAACTCAGTAGTATGAAGCTGACCTATAATTTTTACAAAACCACCATGTTTAAAATCTATAACTTTAGTTCCACCAAAACCTTTTACATTTTTAGGTACAGGATTACCATCTTCATCAACCAATACAGGCACTCCTCTCATCATCATTTGAGAAGTAATACCTCTAGATTTTTTAGACATTCTTAATGCTTGTATAGCACCGCTAATAGCTCTTGAGCTTAACTCTCTTACTTTTGCAGAGGCTTTGCCAATTTTTAAAACTGTTTTTTCTTGTATGTTAAATTCGTCAATAATTCTTGATCTCATTCTGCTAAGGAATGAACCAACTTCTTCTTTGGTTTCTGCTATATCAATTAGTGTATCGGCAAAAGTTTCATCAGGAGTGTTGTTGTCACCATTAATTGTTTCATCAATGTCTTTGTATTTGTCAGGAATTTCTTTATCGCTTCTAGAATAAGAAGGAGAGTCTGTCATGATTACAGGTTCTATGCCTTCCTGATAATCAAAACCTGCTCTTATAGCTATAGGACTAGCAGCTTCATTCCATCTTGGCATCATTGTAGATGGCAAACTATTTTTATATTTTTCAAACTCTTCTTGAGTTTGTTCTAAAGTTTTAGGATTATTCGTGTCTTTACGCCATTCGTTGTAAAGTTCTTTTGAATTTATTCTACTAAATAAAGGTGTACCTCCATCAATACTTACAACATTAGATGGGTAGTAACCCCATCGTTCTAATTGATTGCCATCCCAACGAACATCTCCTGCTTTTAACTCATAAGTAAATAATTGAGATGGAGTTACTTCAGCAGGTTTGCCAAAAATATCTCTAAGCTCATCCATCTGATTATATAATTTTTCTTGATTTAAATTTACAGCACCTTCTTTATCTATTTGTTCTTGTCTCATTCTAGCTCTTTCTGCTTTTCTGCCTTCTTCTATTGTTACTTCAGATGCATCAACATAACCTTGTGCTTCTGTTTTAGAGGGTGTTAGTAAATCTCCTTCACGCAATTCATTTGTAGGTGCTGCTCTATACATAGTTATCGTTGCATCAGGATCACCTTTAATCTGTCTAAGTTTTCCCATAAAAGCTAAAGTCTCTCTAAAAATAGTTCTTTGTTCTGGGTCTCGTGCATTAGGAGGAGCTGCTGTATAAAATTGTGGATTTTGATATATATCACTTGGAGAGAATCCATCTCCATTTACATCTTCTAATAAGTCACTGGCTCTTGGACCTTTTTCTGGTGCATAATAATCAGCAGCCATGCCTGATGACTCATCTCTAGGTGCTCTACTAAATAAAGGTTCTTGATCTGGAGGTAGATTGTTTCTTTCTTCTACGAGCTTTGCTCTTTTTCTTTTAAGATCATCTATCTTTGCAGACTCTTTTTTATAAGCATCATTTGTAAGATACTGACTATCTCTTTGTAAAATATTTTCTTCAATCTCTATTCGATTGTTAATCTTAGTAATTTTACTATCTAAACTTTCTTTTTGTTCTCTTGAAAAATCAGCAATATTTGCATACTTATTTAATTTAGATTCATCTAATTGACTAGCATCAGGTCTTGCAATGCCATACTTTCTTTCATTTTCTGCTCTTAATCTTTGTGCATTTCGCAAAGTACCTCTTTCTCTTTCTCCAATCTTGCCTGACTGTATATCTTGAATGATAGTTCTTGAGCTAGTAAACCCAGCATCGTATATAGTCTTACCAAATGTTGTTAAGAAATTAATAATCTTATCTATAACAGTTTTAGATTTAGGTGAGATTAATTTACTTGGATTGTTAATAGATAATCTAACAAACTCTGCAACTAACTCTTCGTTCAAACCTTCTTCAGTTATGCTTGGTACATTAGCTTTATAGTCTGCTATTAGTTTATTTTGAAATTCTTTTGGCAATAATCTTTTTGCATCTCTAAGCAAGATATCAAATTCTTTTTGTTTCAGGATACCTAGTTCTATTAATGCATGAACAGATTCATGATCTAATCTATTTACTAATTCTGTGGCTAATTGTGTTTCTGACATAGTGCCATCAGGATCAATAGCTTCTATAGAAAGAACAATTTTAGTTAAAGGTCTATCAAAAAAAGCATCTGTGCCTTTTGGAACTGGCTCATAAAAATACTGATTACCTTTTTGTCTTATGTTTAAAGAAGCCTTAAAATTTTTATCAAAGGCAACCGCAATATCTCCCATTTTACGATCAACTAATCTTTGTTTCATTAAATCTAAAAGATTAGAGTATTTTTGTGTAGGCTCAGGTGATGGCAATGCTAATACATCATTAGAATCTATAACACCTTGTTTATAAATAGCATCATCATTAGCAACTGCATCTACATCTTCTGGTGTAAGCAGTGTTGTTCTTTTTAATCTATCTATAAATTCACTGGTAGTTTCATTAGTATAGCTTTCAGCTCTACGAGCTTGTTGAATTTTAAAATCATCGGTCATTGTTAATCTACTATTAACTTTTGTTGCACGACCACTATCTATAAGGTCTATTCTAAATTCATTAACTTGTTTTGGGGTTAGGTCTTTGCCATTAGAATTATTTTTAATAGCAAGTTTTATATCGTTGTTAGAAAAACGATTGCCTTGATACTGATTATAAAAACCATTCATCTGTTCTTCTGTATAAGGTCTTGGAGTGTAATTGGGAAGTTTTGTTTTGTTGTTAAATCTAGGAAGGCTTTTGATATGCGACATCAACATTTCTTTTTGACCTGTTCCCATGTTTTCTAAATTTGTATTACCAGTAAATGTTTCTGCAAAGTATTTAAACGCAGGAGATTTGTAATCTACTTCAATATTTTTAGATTCAAAAGCATCATCAAAAGATTTTTGACTTATATCAAGTTTGTTTTTAACTCTTTTAACAGGTTTCATTTCACCTGTTGCTTCTATTTTTTTAAATTTAATATTAGATTTTTCTGACATCAATTGATTAAAGTCAGATTTGTTAAGTAACTTTTTAGCTTCTTTAACTGTATAGAAGTTTTTTTGACCAACACCAGATTTTTTAGCAGACTGCCAAAATAATCCTAATGTGCTTTCTGGGGATACTGTATTTCCATCCACAGGATAAGCTGTTTGTATATTAGTTAATTCACTAGCTAATTGATCAATTACAGATTGATCCATAAGTTCTAAGTCTTGACGAGTATAGCCAAGCATTTTTGCTGCTAACTTGCGACCCTCATCAAATCTTATGCCTTCTATTTCTTTTTCTTTTTTAGCTTGTTGCTGTCTTTTGTCGCTAACTCTTACATCAAAATTAGCTAATACTTTGGCATCAATTAAAGTATTTAAAGGATCGTATAACTTACGAGCTATGTTAGATGCTGTTCCATTACCAGCCAATCCATTAATGCTTGTTACTTGTTCTGATGAACCTACAATAAATTGATTTCTATTTTGTTTTGCTTTTTCTGTTGCTGCTTTTGCAGCTTGTTCTATGTTTGCAAATGTGCCTATAACTTGTTGTGTTTCTTTTCCTACAACAATAATATTGCTGTCATCAGTAGGCACAAAATCAAATGATTCTAATACAGGAATTTCTATGCCTTCAGATTGCACTGGAGCAGGTTCAGGTCCTACCAAAGGATCAGGAACTAAGTCAGGATCAATAACTCGATCACCTTGTTCTGCTGCAAGTATAATTTTTTGTCTTATTATTTCGTCTTGTTCTTTTTGTTGCTTATCAAATTTTTCAGCTTGACCTAAGTCATTTTCTAAACCAATGCTATTTCTTACAGTGTGATGAGCAGCACTGCTACCACCACCAAGAACAAAACCAACGATACCACCAATAGTAGCATCATCCATCATAGAGTCGTAAGGGTCTAATTCAGCATCGTAAAAGCCATTAGCAATTGCATCTTGTAAAACTCCAGCAGTTGCTTCTTGTGCTGCTTCTATGCCACCTTGTTTAAAAGCAGCTTCTATGGTTTGGACATAAAACTGTTTTTTATCTTTAGGAGCAGAATTTTTTATTAATTTTAAAGACCTAAGTATACTAAATGGTGACAGTACTTCTGCTGCACCAACACCACCACCAAAAACTTTACTACCAAATTCTTGACCTAAAGTAATTTCTTTGCCTTCAGCTCTAGCTTGATCTTGTAGTTCTGCTTGTGTTCCAACACCTGTGCCTACAGCTAAACCAATAGCAGTAGGAGGACTTAAAAAAGCAGTTCCAAGAAATGCTGCAGCAGAACCAAAACCTTCTCCAAGTTTTGCTGACATAGTATCTGCATAATCTTCATCAGCAGCAAGAACACCAGTGTTCAAACTATCTTTTAAACCTTTAAGTCCAGAAGTTAATGCATTATCTTCACCATAATCAAATGTTTCAGATGCACCTATAAGACCTAACAATGCAGTATTACCTAAACCTCTAGGAACACCTTTAGCAAATTCAGCTATTTGACCGCCTGTAGTTATATCAGGTTCTTCTTCTGTTGCAGAAACTTTATAATGATCTGGATATATTTCAGATAATTGACTGCGTAATTTTTGTTTTTCTTCTGAATTAAGATTATCTTTAACAGTTAATATTTTTCCATCAGGTAGTCTGTATTCAGGCATTAGTCAAATACAGCTCCAGCATCTTGTAATATTCTTTGTAAATCAACTCCAGCTCTGCTTGTTGCATTAAATAGTAATTGATTTATTAAACCTTCTAATTCACTAATTCTAGCATCTTCATCTTCACTTCTTGTTTGAGCCATTTTTTCTTTTAAAGTATTTAACTCTGTCATAAAGCCTGTAACAAATGGTTTTAACTGAGCATTATTAGTTGCATCTATTTGTGCTAATAGTGCCTCATTTCTTATACCAGTCATAATTCTCTCTCCGTCTTTGCCTTCTTTATTATAATTAAGTTTTAAAACTTCTATTATTGCATTTTGTTCTGCAACATTATCTGCTCTAAAAGCCTTGTTTAAAAGTTCTGACCTTGCTGCTTCCATAGCGTATGTATTTTGTGCATCTTTAAACTCTAAATCAGCTACTGTTCTTTGATCTTGTCTTTGACCTTTTTTAACTTTTTGTAATCCTAGTGCAACATCTGCAGTACTAGAACCAAATTCTGCAAGATTTTTAGCACCGCCTACAGCTTGTGCTAATCCAGCCAATGCAAATACATCTAACTCTCTGTCTCTATCTTCATCACTAACTTTAAAGTAGTCTCTACTATCTGTAGGTATTTCAGGAAATTCAACTCTTTCAGATGGTTTGTAAGGACTTTCTATTAGAGTTGGTTCATAATCTTCCATAGCTTCATTATATAAATCATTAGTAGTTTTTCGTTTTTTATCAATAGGTACATTTACTGGTACATTAGCAATACTTCCCAAATCAGCACTTATAGCAGGTGCAGGAGTCGGTGCAGGAGTCGGTGCAGGTGCAGGAGCTATACCACTTATACCTGAAGGAATTTCTTGCTCTACTTCTTTTAATAGCATAGATTTAAAACTGTCATCTATATCTAATTTATTTACATACTCTTTATAGTTAGGACTTAAAGATGCTTCTATTAATTGTCTTTGTGCATCGTAATCTGGTTCTTTATAAACGAGAGATTTATCTGATTTCCTGATTAGTGGATATATTTCACCCGCTAATACTGTAGCTTGTTGTGCAATAGGAGAGTTAGAAACTTGATTATATAAATCAGCAGCATCTTCACTATAGCCTCCAAGAACTTTTCTGCCGTATACATCAAAAAAACGATTTTTAAATGATTCATTTAAAGCAGTTCTATCTCCTGCTGCGTATCCTGTTAAGCCACCACTTGCTGCCATTTGCATAGGAGCAGTTGGTACACCAGATAATCCTGCAGAGATATTAGAGTCTGGTAAGGGAGTTACCGACTGTGGTGTACCACCCTGCAAACCTTGTGACTGGTTTTGTGCAAGTTGTGGTTGCATAAAATTACCAACAACTTCTTCAGCTACTGTTGTAGTAGGTTGTTCTTGCATTGCTTTATAGTTTTGCTCGTTCATAGTTCTTCTTTGTATTTCAGTCAATACTAAGAATGGAGGGAACTGTCCATTAGGGTCTTGCGACATTTGAGCCAATTGATCTTTAGGCACATTTTCTAAAAAATTTGCTTGTTGTATTAAATTCATAATTAACCTCTTATTCCTTTATATAAACCAAGACCTGCTAAACCAGCACCTGCTGCTTGTTGAAATAATCCAGGTTGTTGAGTATAGGTACTTGTTACTTGATTATTTTGCACAGGTATTCCTCTTAATATACCACTAAAGTCACTAAGTTGATTTTTAGCAAAGTCTCTTTGTCTTTGAAAATCATCGTATCCCATATCCATACTTGCTTGTCGTAAGGCTCTATCTTGAGAGCCAATTCCTTGAAGAGCTTGGATTCTAGCAAGTACATCTTGTTGTTGAGCACCACCTATACCTTGTAAACCTTGAGCAGCAGCCATATTGTAGCGATTAGACATATCGTATGCACTTTGTCCATATCTTTCTTGAGCTTGACGAGCAGCTTCTTGCATTTGAAATCCGCTTTGTCCAAATTTTTCTTCAGCTTGTCTTGCAGCTTCTTCTTGTTGTTGTGCAGTTAATCCAAGTTTTGCAGCTTGTTGTCTAGCTGATTCACCTGCATTAAATGCAGATTGAGCAAATGTTTCTTGTTGTTGCCTTGATCGTTCTGATGTTTCAAAAGCTCTTTGTGCAAGTTGTTCTTGTTGTTGTTGAGCACCTTCTTCTGCAGTAAATTGTTGTAATCCAAATTGAGCAGCACCCATGCCACCAGCTCTTTCTCTTTCAAGTTGTGCTTGAGCATTTTGATAAGCAGCTTGACTTCCTCGTGTTTGAATATCACCCATTTGTTGAGCAAGGTTTCTTTCTCTTTCTGATTGTTGAATAGCTTCACGATAACCACCTAACCCACCTTGTGNTGTAGCTTGATCGCCTATNCCTTTNCCCATAATNTNTGATTGACGAGCAGCTTCTCTTTTTTCTATGTCGGTAACATTCTGTTGATATGGAGACATAAACCTTTGCAAGTTTTGTTCATATCCTAGTGGNTGATAGGTAGGTGTTGTTTGACCTGCACTATATCCTGACTGTCTTGTTGTAGGATCATAGCCAGTTTGTCTAGTACCAGCAGAATACCCTGCATCAAAAGGTCCAGCTTGGTATCCTTGATTGTAAGTACCTGATGTATACCCTGCATTGTATGGAGTTTGTGAACCAAATCTAGTTTGTGCATCTGTGTATGCTTGTGGTGTACCTGATTCAGCATAGCCACGAGTCATTGCCTGAGATTGCATTTCATCAGGCGAGAAGTATGCTAGTCGTTGACCACCATAAGGCTGATATCCTTGTATGCTTTCGCCTTCACCACGCTGTAATAATCTTTCAAAATATGGTTGAACATACTCTGGTAGATTAGAAGTAATATTAGTTGATTCTGTTGGTCCGCTACTTCCTCCTCCTCCTAATGACATTATACTTTCTCCTTAAATTGAAGTTCAAAATGAATATTATCTTCTTTCCAATCGCTGTCTTTTTTTGTAAGCCAATGTGAAACACCTTTTCTACCAGTAGCTTCAATGCCATTACAATTTATTTTTTTTGCCCAATCAGTTAAAATTGGTCTTACTATTTCCATCCAATCTTGCATATTTTTTCCGCCTAGTTGTAAAATATTTAACATTTTTAATCCTGTAGGATAATAAACT
>JGI24005J15628_10002110_pt1 | contig 10283 bp, 9 predicted proteins | sample LinPmetageLP40_FD_15628 | JGI IMG/M metagenome (IMG submission 15628) | reverse complement strand
TAAAAACCTATGATCATTGCTATAAATAAAGGTAAAATAAACCAAAAAATTGGTAACCAGAAAGGTTTTAATTCTTTATCAGTTCCCAAACTTGATTCAGAGTCATGAAAAACAATACTCTCTTTTTGGTTAAATAGTATTTGATAAGTTAATATTGAAGAGCAAATTAACATTGCGATTCCAACTCCTTGGGGGAACACTTTTCCAAGAAAGCCAAGGTCTTTACAGGCCCAAATGGTATAGCATGCTATAAAAAGCATTAAAATTGAAAAGTATAACTGTGGTTTTTTTGTATAATTTGTAATTTTTTTTTCTTGATTTAACTTTTTAGCTTTATCTATTATTTTTAGACCAGACAAAATTGAAAAAATACATATTGCTATCAAAACTAAAAATATGGGTCGCAAAAATAATTCCTGTAAAGAATAAAATTGTATAGTTTGGTAAAGATTAGTTTCAATACCGTCACTTAAAACAAAACCAATCATTAAAGCAACTCTAGAATAGTCAAATCGTTTCATAAAAATTGCTATGATTCCAATCAACATTGCAAAACCAAGATCACCCCAAGCTCGTGTTGAGTTGTAAATAGCAAAAAGTATCAAAGAAATTAAAAAAGGAGCAAGAATTGTAAAATTAATAGTTGTAAGAGATGAAATTGGCTTAGCTAGAGCAACACAAATTAATGCACCAAATATATTTGCAATCGCAAGCGACCATATAATCGTATAAACCAAATCTAATCGATTAGTAATTAATTGTATTCCAGGATCTACACCTAGTAATATTAAACCACCCATTAAAACGGCCGTTCCTCCAGAACCTGGTATTGCAAAAAGTAATGTTGGAATTAAAGCTCCTCCTTCTTTAGAGTTTGAGCTAGATTCGGGTCCTATGACTCCTCTTATATCTCCTTTTCCAAACTCTTCATTATTCTTAACTGAAGTCTTTGCATGACTATAGCTAATCCAGTCTATGCAAGAGCCACCGATACCCGGAATTAATCCAATAAAACTTCCTAAAAAAGAACATCTCAGTACAAGCCATTTATTTGCAATGAAATCTTTAAACCCTCTTAACCAGCCAGAGGCTTCCAATTCTGCTTTTTCAGAAATTGCCTTGTTTGATCTCAACAATTCTACAATTTCTGGTAATGCAAATATTGAAATTGCAATTACCATCAAAGGAAGTCCATTGCCTAAATACATTACAATAGGAGTTTGAACGTCCAAAAAATTACTCAAATCTAATCTATATTCAGATGAGCCTGGCGAAATTCCGATAGCACCAATAATTAAACCTAAACAAGCAGCTACTAATCCCTTAAAAATACTTGCTCCCGTTAAAGTACCAACAATTGTGATTCCAAAAACTGCAAGCATAAACATTTCTCCAGTTCCAAAAGCTAAAATTATTGGCTTTGCTATTTGTATAATCATTGTAAGCAAAACAGCTCCAAACAAACCACCAAATAGTGAAGAAAAAAAAGCAGCTGATAAAGCCCGAGCTGCCTGTCCTTTTTTTGCAAGTGGAAAGCCGTCCATCACCGTAGCCTGAGCGGAAACAGACCCAGGGACACCTATCAAAACTGCAGGAAAAGTATCGGAAGTTGCAACAACTGAAAGTAAGCCCATCATCATTGCAATCCCAGATATAGGCTCCATTCCAAATACAAACGGTAACAAAAGAGATAAGCCTACTGTTCCTCCAAACCCAGGAATGACACCGACCACTAAACCAATTAAAACACCTGCTATCAAATAGAAGATTGAAGATCCAGATACTATGGTAACAAAAGCACTTAATAAGGATTCAATCATTTAATTATAAAAAATTTTTAGATAATTCGATTGTTAAAATTGGGGAGATAACTCCCCAATTTTTTCTAAAAAATATTACTATTTTTTACTAGCTAACCAGTCTTTTAAAAAGCTATAAGTGCTTCCCTTCATTGAAGAGGCTTTCTTAAGAGCTACTTTTAAATCTTTGTCACCAATGAAATGAGGGTACTTACCCAGTTTTCCATTAAGAACTTTCATTGTTGCTGGATTAGCAACAATTCCTGCAGCTGCTTTTTGCCAAGTTTTAATTACACTTTTTTTAGTTCCTTTAGGTAATACTAAAAACTTTTGTGTAGTAAATCCTGCTGAAAACATTGCAGACCAAGCTTGGAATTCTTTTCCGCTAGGTTTTTTTCCAGTTACCTTCTCATAAACTTCTGTAAATGATGGTAAGTTTGGATAGTTAGGGTCTCTAACAATTTTGTTTCCCTTTTGAACTCCCCAAGACATTAATGCAACCATCTCTCCTTTAGCAACTAAAGGTTTGATGTGTTTGTTGTAAGAAGAACTAGTTTGATAGTCAATAGTAGTTTCCCCACGCATAATTGCAGCTCTACCACCTTTTCTACCTTTCATTCCATAAACAAGTTTCACAGGCAATCCAAGCATGTCAAAAGCCAAAGCTGGAACTGCATCTAATGAACTAATTCCTTGTGATCCGTAAAATAGTTTTGAACCTTTTAATTTATCAAAATCCTTTACGATATCTTTAACACCAAGATCACTTCTCACATAAACTACTCCACCTGTTCCAGCACCATGTACTGCAATAAAATTTTTGTAGTCATATCTCACTCTTTTGTCTTTAAAAAGAAATGGAAGTTGGGTTGATCCGGATGTAGCCAAAACAACTAATCCATCTTTATCCTTACCGTGTTTCGCTACGTAAGTATTTACTGATCCTATTCCACCACCTTCAGTCATATTTTTCACAACGACTGCAGGATTTCCAGGCAAGTTTGCTGACAAAGGAGCAGTAAGAGCTCTTGCAACCGCATCAGTTCCTCCACCTGCTTTAAATGGCACCCATATTGTTACTGTTTTTCCAGAGTAATCTACAGAAAATGCTGCAGATGCTGAAAATACTAAAGCAGTGAAAACTGCTATCATTTTTTTTAACATTTGTTTTTCCCCTATTAAATTTATTAAGGGTTGAGCTAATCAAATATTAAAGCAAAAGTAAATAATTTAAAATTATAGGTAAATAACAGTTATGTTTACTTTTTAGCGCTTTCGAGCTTAAAAATAAACTTGTGTTTAAAAATTATTTTAAATTTTAAATTTTTGAATACATCCAATTCAACAAACAATCGGCTATTTCATGATTGTTTTTTTCTAACATCATCATATGACCATTTCCTTTTATATTTCTATCTTCCAATCTTAGGAAGTCATGCTTCACTCCCGCTTGATTTAAAAAATTGCTAGTGCCATGGTCGTAAGGTGAATGGTAAGAGGCTTCTGCAGATAAAATTAAAATAGGAACTTTTTTAAGATTAGTTAATTTTCTTGCTGGTTCCTTTTGTAAATAACATTGAACTAAATTATCATTTGTTGAATCCTGATCTAACTCAGAGACCAAAACCTCATTGTCTTTTAAAGGAGGATCAAATGTTAAAGATGAGTAGGTAATTCCACCTGGTCTGTCTGGTTTTGAAGCGGTAATATACCAGTCTTTATCTCCCTCTCTTTTTTTATCGGTTTTTGAGTTTTTTATGTGTGATTGAACATGTCCGCCATAAGCAACATTGAAAAAGGGAGGTCCGTTAGGTTCAATGGCTAATAAACCTAAAATTTTTTCTGGCTTAACATCTCCAGCTAACCAACAGAATGGTCCTCCTTGACTGTGTCCTAAAACAAAAGCTGGCCCAATAAGATCTAATAAATCTGCTAAAGCAATTCTAGACATTGTTTCAGTTTCTATTCTATCGGTCATGGTATTAACTTGAGAGGCCATATATTGATCAAAAATTTTATTTCCTCTTTTTCCACTTTCTGGCCACTGAGAGTGTAATTTAGCTTGAGGCCAATTTCCTAAATCTTTCATTGCGGTAAATCTTCTTTCGCAATCATCCAAATCTAACTCGCGATCAATATATTCTCCATAAAGTTTGTTTGAATATCCTGACCGTCCTCTACCTGGCTGATCTACTACAAAGACTTCAAATCCAGCTAATAAAAAATCATGGGCCCAACCTCTTCTTCCATCTGGAGTCCCTAAAAAACCAACTCCTGTCTGGCCCCCTCCATGAATTAGAATAATTTTATGATTAGGTTTTAAATCTTTTGGAGTCAATTGCTCGACATACATCGTGCCTTTAATAACCTCCTTGTTATCGATTTTTTGTTTCACTCCTCCAACAAAAAAACATTTGTGATTTTTTATATTGAGTTCTTTTGTGTCTGTTGGATGGAGATTGTTCAAATCTTATAGAATTCTTTTTGTAACACCGCCACGCTCGCCTGTGTTTAATTGATTGGCAAACTCTGGGGCCATTGGTCTAGGTTGAGGTGCGTTCAACCACACTCGGTAAAGCAATCTTTTTTTGCTTGAATCCTCATGGTCAATCACTTTGGTTCTTGTGTGATATGTAACTCTATTGTTTAAAACCTGAATATCACCCACTTCTAACATCATCTTTAAATGAAAATCTTTTTTCTCTGTTAAATGCTGTAAATACTCTATTGCCTCTTGGCTTAAAGGGTCCAAACCACCTGCAAGTTTTTCAGCTCCCAATTCAATCTGACTTTTGTTGAATCTTGAACACATCTTACCACCGAAATAACTAAATACTGGAATTGGGTGTGAACTTAATTCTTTTTCTGTTTTCCCTTTACCAATTAAATCAATAAAAAAACCTTTGCACAAAGGTTCTAAATATTCAGGTTTATTTTTTAGTATCTCATTATAGATAGATAGTGCACTAATCACTCCGCTCTCTCCACCCTCTTTTGCTCTTTGAATGCACAATAAGGCAACATGATCACAACTATCTGTATGTGCATCAATCTTAGCAGTTGTACGGTGTAATCGAATTCCATCTCGATATGGATTTTCACTAACGATTTTATCTCCATAGTCTTTGACCCCGCTCATCAATTCTCCTTTTGAATTTTGCGGTATACCGATTCCGAGATGACTACATACGCCCCAATAAATAGTCTGAATAGTTAATGAATCATATTTTTTTGGCTCTAAACCTCTTAATCTTATAAATCCACGACCTTGTTGCAAAATATCTAATTGCTCACTTAAGGTACCCTTCAAAGTATCTAAAATAAAATCTTCTTTAGAAAATGAAGTTGGCGCTAAACCTTTGCTAATTAATATTTTTGCAGCTTCTTCTAATTCAAAAATTTCTTTTTCTGTAAAGCTATATGTCCATTCTTTTTCATTTTTAAAATCTGAAACCTTCCAAACGCAAGACTCTGCAATAGGTTTTTTTAATACTTCCATGTTAATAATTTAATTTATATTTTTAAATTTTCAATTATTTTTTTAGTAAACTCTGTTGTAGATAATTTTCCACCTATATCTAAAGTTCTAGTTTCAGGATTGCCAATTGTTTTGTCAATTGTATTTTCAATTAACTCAGCAATCTCTTTTAATATAGGATTATTATTTTTTTTACCTAGCCAATCTAACAACATTGCGGTTGATCCAATAAGCGAAACTGGATTTGCAATATTTTTTCCAGCAATGTCAGGGGCTGAGCCATGCTGGGCCTGTGCAATGCAGAAATTATCGCCTGCATTAATTGACTCTGCAAGACCAAGGCCTCCTGCAATCTCAGATGCAGCATCTGACAAATTATCTCCAAACAAGTTGGTGGTTAAAATAACATCAAAGATTGATGGATCTCTTATTATTAGTGCAGACATGGAATCTACAATTTGCTCTTTATATTCTACTTCTGGGTATTTCTTTGACACTTCTCGTGCACACTCTAAAAAAAGTCCATCTGAGTATCTCAAAACATTTGCCTTGTGGATTGCGACTAGTTTTTTCTTTCTTTCTTGTGCATATTGAAATCCAGTTTCTGCAATACGCATGGACCCTTTTCTAGTAATATTTCTTATTGATATGGCCACGTCTTTTGTTGGCATAAGCTCTCCAACACCCAGATACATATTACGATCTGAATAAAAACCTTCTGTATTTTCTCTCATTACAATGCAATCTATTCCCATCGGAAATCTAGTAGATTTTCCCAGTCTATTTTTAGCTGGTCGCACATTGGCATAGAGCTCAAAATATTTTCTAATAACTCCAGAAGGATTTAGCCCTCCTTCGTTAGTTGGAGGGTAGTCGTTATGCGAACATGTGCCAAGTATAATGCCATCGCACTTTTCTGCTATTTGCAAAATTTCATTTCTAAAAGTTGTTTTATGTTTTTTATACGATGCAAATCCAATATCCTCATAAATCAAGTCTACTTTTAAATTAAAGATATTTAATGCTTCCTTTAAAACATCAATTGATGATTTGGTTATTTCTGGCCCAATACCATCACCTTCGAGTACTAAAAATTTAAGATCCTTCATTTATAATTATATTATATAATAATATGAATTAATTTAAAGAAAATGTTGCATAAAAAGCCAGTTGTATTTAAAGAAAAAAAAATCAAATCAATAAAAAGATTTGGCACTGTGATCACTAAAATTTTCGTTAATAAAAATTCTGGATCTAAATCTATGATTAGTGGGACAACACTTATTCCTAAAAATAAATCCATTAATTTACATTATCACAACTGCGAGGAGGCTGTTTTCGTTCTTCAAGGAACTGCGTTAACTGAAATAAATAAAAAAAAATACACTATTAAAGAAGGTGAAGTCTGTTGGATCCCAGCAAAGGTGCCTCATCGATTTATAAATAATAATAAAAAAAATTTAAAAATATATTGGACATATGCCAATGTTAATGCAACACGTACAGATGTACTAACCAAAAAAACATACAAAATACTCGATGAGCATAAAAAAAAATTATAAAATAAAACCTGAGAGGTTAGAAAGGTTTATTTCTGCTATTTATGAAAAGTGTAAACTTTCCAAAAAACACGCTTCCATTGTTGCAAAAGGACTAGTTCGAGCAGATGTGCGAGGTGTCTGGTCGCATGGAGTAGTGAGAACTCCCATTTACTGTCAAAGAATTTTAAAAAAGGTTGCCAACCCTAAACCAAAAATTAAAATTAAAAAAATTCATAAAAATATTCTGCATGTAGATGGAAATAATGGGCTAGGCTTTGTAACTTCGGACATTGCAATGAATGAATGTGTAAAAGTTGCAAAAAAATATGGCGTGGGAATAGCCGGAGTTTATAATAGTAATCACTTTGGAATGGCTGCAAATTATCTTGAGATAGCTACTAAAAATAATTGTATAGCATGGGTATTTACTGCATCATCCCCCGCATTACCTCCACATGGTGCAATGGCTGCACATTTCGGCACAGCTCCTTTTGCATTTGGAAGTCCCACTGGAAATAAAAATAAACCTTTCATCTTGGACATGGCATGTTCAGCCGTAGCTAGAGGTAAATTAAAATTTGCTGCAAAAAGTGGAAAAAAAATACCCTTTGGACTTGCGCTCGATAAGTTTGGAAAACCAACTAATGATGGAGCAAAAGCTTTTGAAGGAATTATGTTGCCCTTTGGTGGAATGAAAGGGGCTGGTATATCCTGGATGATGGATATTGTAGGTGGTATTTTTACCGGAGCTAATCATGGTGGAAATATAAAAAATCAATTTGGTAATAATTTTTCAGGACCAGCTAATGTTGGACATTTTATGATTTGTTTGAAAGCAGATCTTTTTCAAAACAAAAAACAATTTTTAAAAAAAATGGAGTATGGAATCAAAAAAGTAAAGAAATTAAAATTAGCTAGAAATTTTAATGAAATATTACATCCTGGAGAACCAGAATATAGAAAAGAACAAATGATAAAGAAACAAGGAATCGTACTCTCGGCAGATATAGTAAAGGATCTTAACGAATTAGGTAATTCAGTCGGAGTTAATTCTCCTTTTTAGTGTTTTGCTGCAAATTTGCCGGCAAGTTTTCCAAATACCGCTCCAGACGTCAGTCCGCTTCCACCTGGGTAATTAAAGTAAAATATTCCACCAACCATTTCACCAGCAGCATACAAACCCTTAATTGGTTTCATAACTTTATTCAAAACTTGTCCTTTATTATTAATTCTCAAACCCCCAAAGGTAAATGTAATTCCGCAAGTAACCCCGTAGGCATAAAAAGGGGCTGTATCAATTTTATTTGCCCAGTTAGTTTTATTTACTTTTAATCCAGTTGTACTTTTTCCATCTTTAATAGTTGGATTAAATTTTACGTTGTTAATGGAGTTGTTATATTCCTTAATAGTTTCTAGGGCCTTATTACTATTTACCCCTGTTAATTTTTTTACTAATTCTTCAAGAGTTTTAGCTTTGACCATTGTAGCTGATTTTACATCATATTCGCTATACAGCATGGGTCTAACTTTTTTATCAAAAATTTGCCAAGCCAATTGGTTGGGTTGCTTAATTACCTCTTTTCCAAATTTTGCATATGTGAAATTTCTAAAGTCTTCACCTTCATCAACAAATCTCTCTCCATCTGCATTTAAAACAATTCCCCAGGGATAACTAATTTTGCGATATTTATTACTGATTTTTAAATCACTATATTCAGGTCCATTTAAATCATGAAAAACTGCATGACAGCCAGACCAATTTCCAAAAGCTGAGGCTCCGACTTTAAATGCCATATTTAGTCCGTCACCTGTATTGTGTTTGGTTCCCCTAACTTTCGCCATGTCCCACCCTGGACCTAAATATCTTGTTCTCATCTCAGGGTTAGACTCAAATCCTCCACATGCCAAAACTATAGATTTTGCATGAATCTTTTCAATTTTATTTTTATTTAATACCTCGACTCCAGATACTGAGTTTTTTTCATACACAAGGTCAATTGCAGCTGTATCATATTGAATTTTAATCTTATGCTTGGCTACAATTTTTAATAATGAGTCTACTAATGTTTCCCCTTGCCCATCGACCTCCAATGTTAAACCTCCCCAGTATTTCATTTTTCCATCTACTACAAAAGACTGCCTTCCTTCTATAGGAGTAAATTTTAAACCTTTTTGACTAAGCCAATGAACCGTTTCAAAGCTATTGCCTGTTAAAATTTTAGATAAAGATTTATCTGTTTGTCCTTTTGTAACTTTCTGCATATCTTTCATGAAATCTTCTGTAGTATATTTTCCATAATCAATACTGTTAGAATTTTTTAAAGTAGGTATAATTTTTTTTAAATCAGAATAACCCTTGTAGGCAAAACGAAAAGCTCCATTTGTATATCTGCTATTACCACCTCTTTCTTTTTTGGAAGCTTTTTCAATGACTAGTATTTTCTTAGCTCCATTATCGGATGCGGACAAGGCGGCAGACAATGCTGCATTTCCAGTTCCAACTACTATGACGTCATAAGAGTTTTTCATAAAATATATCTCAAGATTTATAGCTCTACTAATAATTTTTACAATATGAAAAAACCTGTTTTACAATATGAAACAGTTTGTCGTTAGATTGGCTTATTTTTTTTTAATTTTAAAAAAGGATTTTAGTTTCTCGAGATTTTTTTTATTTTGCTCTTTGCCTTCTTGAGTTTTTTCTATTTGGAACTTTTTAACTTCGTTGAGCTCATTTTTCGATTTTTCTTTGACCTTTTCTATAGTTTGCTTTGTTTTTTCTTTAATTAGCTCAACATTGTGAGATGTTGCATTAGAAAAAGTGCAGAATAAAAAAAATAATAAAAAATATTTAAACATAAATGATTAATTTTAATATTATATTATAATAAAAATCTATGAAAAAAACAAATAACGAATGGGCTAAAGTACTAGAGCCAGAACAGTTCTTAATTATGAGAGAAGAAGGCACTGAAATGCCAGGAAGTAGTGACCTAAACGATGAAAAAAGAAAGGGTTTTTATCATTGTGCAGGTTGCGATCAAAAGCTTTTCGGCTCGGACATGAAGTATGATAGCGGAAGTGGTTGGCCGTCTTTTTTCAAAAGTCTTGAAAGTGTTTTTGAAACTAAAACAGATCATTTGTTAGGATACCCAAGAACAGAATATCATTGTAGTAAGTGTGATAGTCATCATGGACATATTTTTGATGATGGGCCAAAACCAACAGGAAAAAGATTTTGCAATAATGGCAAAGCTTTAAAATTTAAAGAAGAAAAATAAACCATGTCAAAAGAGTTTAGAAATATTAGTAAAGTAGGATTCATGCTTCATAATGGCGGGTTAGAATTCAAAAAAATTTCAGATGATGAATATGAGTATCAAACTACTTTAAAAGATTTTCATATGAATGCAGCGGGAGTTACACATGGTGGTTATATAATGTCTGTATTAGATTCTGGAATGG
>JGI24005J15628_10002109_pt1 | contig 10285 bp, 5 predicted proteins | sample LinPmetageLP40_FD_15628 | JGI IMG/M metagenome (IMG submission 15628) | reverse complement strand
GTGGAACAACGCATAGTGGTACAACACATAGTGGAACAACACATAGTGGAACAACGCATAGTGGAACAACGCATAGTGGAACAACGCATAGTGGAACAACGCACAGTGGTACAAGTTTTAGTAAAGACTATAAATTGAAAGAGAATGATTTAGTTATGAAAGAGCAAGATTATAGTGAATTAATGTATGTATTTAAATCATTATTGGAATCTGATTATTTAGATAACAATATTTCGAATATAGAAGATGTCATAAGTGATTACAATATTTTGAATATTTATGATTTGGGGAATGCTGTATTAAATAAAGTAAATAACAAGAAGTATAATAATTTTCTAGAAAAAATTACATGTATAGATTCTAATGGAAATATTAATTATTTAGATACTGATAATATAAATTATAAAAAGTTGTATGCTTTTTCTGAATTAATAGAAGTATATACATTTTCTAAAGATAAAGTTATAGAATTAATAAATATTAACAATATCTACCAGTTATGTGATCTTGATAAACAAAATAAAATATTGATAGAAAATGGTAAATATGGATATGAATATAATGGATTACTTGTATATTTGAATGTAATTAAAATAAATAATAGTTATTATAAATTATTAGAATTATTAGAATTAGATAAATTATTGAATAATAAAAATATAGAAATTCCAATAAAAGAAAGGCTCTATAATTATGTAGATACGAATAAAAAGATATCAAAAGATTTAAATAGTTTGTTAGTTTTATTTGATTATTATAAAATATTGGATGATACACGAATAAATAATGAAGAAGATGATTTTGAATTAGATTATTCTCTTTTAAGAAATATAAATTTAAATGAAAATTATTGGGATTACAATCCATATTTCAAAATGTATAATATAAAGGAAAAGATTATTAATAAAATAAATAGTCTGACTGAAGATGATAAAAATATATTTGAACATAAATTAAATGATAAATTTTTACCAACAACAAATGTTCAAGATAGAAAGGAATATAAAGTGTTTAAAAATGATTCTATCAAATCAAATGATTTTTTAGAATCATTCAATTTAAAAATGATAAAAAATAGATTTGTGGATGTATTTATAGATATAATAAATGATTATTCCAAATTATACAATTCGCGATGTTCAATAGACTGTGAAAATTCTTCAAATAGAATGTTTGATAAATTAATGTATTATTTAGACAACATAATAAAAATATTGATTAAAGATGGTAGAATGTTTTATGTAGGGATGTTTGTAATATTTATGTCATTTGTATTATATTTTATAGAAGTTTCAAAATAGATTAAAATTATATTTATTAATACTATATGGACTATAATAATGACACATGGAAAGTTATTGATAATTATTTTAAAGTACATAAAAATTATTTAACAAAACATCATTTAGATTCATTTAATGATTTTGTTTTGAATAAAATACCATTGACTATAAAACAATACAATCCACAAATTTTATATAATGGAATGAATACAGAAAAAATATTTGAATACGAAACACATATTTATTATGGTGGAAAAGATGGCTCAAATGTGTATATTGGAAAACCGGTGATATATAAAGATATAGAAGGATCACAAGTCATAAAAAAGGCATTATATCCAAATGAAGCACGACTAAGAAATTTGACATATGCCTCGCATCTATTTTGTGATGTATATATTGAATATATAATATTGGTAAATGGAGAAAAGAAGATATTAACACGAGAATTTAAAAAAATTAATTTAGGTCAAATACCGATTATGCTCCATTCCAAAATATGTATGTTACATGATACTACATTTGATTTAAGAAAAAATATGGGAGAGTGTCCATATGAACAAGGTGGATATTTTGTTGTAGATGGGCAAGAAAAGGTTATTGTATCACATGAAAGAAAAGCAGAGAATAAATTGTACATTATAAAATCATTAGAAGGATTGTATAGTTATTCTGCGCAAATAAAATCAGTCCCGAATGATTCATTTAAATATGCTAGAACAACGGTAGTAAATATAAATAAAAATACAAATGTTATTACTGTTAGATTACCAAGTTTAAAAAAACAAATACCATTATTTTTATTATTTAGAGCTTTAGGTATAGAAAATGATAAAGAAATACTAGAATATATATTGTATGATTTAGATGATGAAAAATCTATTATGTTTATGGAAGTATTAAGAGAATCTATTGAAGATATAGGACCTGTATATACACAAGATATGGCATTAAAATATTTAGCAAATATAACAATAGGAGGTTCTATGGCACATTTAAAGGATGTTATTGTAAATGATGTATTTCCGCATGTTGGCGATGGATATAAAGATAAAGCATATTATTTAGGTCACGTTGTTCATAAATTGTTAAATGTATTGTATAAAATAGATGATGTTACTGATAGAGATAGTTTTGAGTATAAACGAGTTGATCTATCCGGATTTTTATTAGCAAATTTATTTAGAGAAACTTTCAAACAATTTCAACGTGATACTAAAATAGCAATAGATTCTGAATATAGGTTTAATAGAAGTCAGTATGAAAATGAGAATTATCAAAATATTATTCATGAAGATAATATAAAAAAAATATTCAATCAAAATGTAATAACAAATAGTTTTAAAAAGGCCTTTAAAATTGGAACAATATTGAATAAAAAAGGTCTAATACAATCATTAAATAGACTATCAAATTTAGGAACAATATCTCATTTACGAAGAATCAATACTTATGGAGATATGATTATGATTGGTCAACGTAAATTGCATCCAACACAATATGGGATTATTTGTCCAGTTGAAACACCCGATGGTGGTAATATTGGTATTAAAAAACATTTAACTATAACTGGACATATTACATTTGGATGTGATGCGGAACCAATAATAACATTGTTAAAACAATTGGGTATTATAGAATTATCAAATATTAAACCAACCATAATATATAATAATTGTAAAATATTTGTAAATGGTAAATGGATTGGTATTCATAAGGATCCATTAAAATTACTTAAAATACTAAAATTATTTAGAAGAAATAGTTATATAAATATATTCACATCAATTGTATTTAACTATAGAAGTTTAGAACTATGTATATTAACTGATGGAGGTCGTTGTTGTAGACCACTATATATTATGGAAGATAATGAGTTATTGATAGGTGATAAACACATAACAAAAATGGAAACGACGATTGATTGGTATAATTTAGTTGGTGGATTCACTGAAAAAAAAACAGATTATTATGATTGTATTTATTATCCACCAAAAGGAATAAATATGTTAGATTTTGATGAAATTATATCATCTTTAACCGATACACAATCTGTAATAGAATTTATAGATACAGATGAAATGACACAAGTAATGTTATGTAATGATTACAATAAGGAAAAGACTAATACGTTTTCACATTGTGAAATTCATCCTTCATTAATCATGGGTATATTGGGATTTACGATACCATATGTAAATACGAGTCAAGCACCAAGAAATGTATATGGAACAGGTCAATCAAAACAAAGTGTTGGAATTTATACAAGTAATTACAGAAATAGATTTGATGTATCTACACATTTATTACATTATCCACAAAAACCATTAGTTAAAACAAGATTAAGTAAATATGGTTTTGTGGATAAATTGCCTACTGGAATTAATGCTATTGTGGCTGTTTCATCATATACAGGTTATAATCAAGAGGATTCTATAATAATAAATAAAAGTTCTATGGAACGTGGATTATTTGTTTCTTCGTATTTTAAAACGTACGATTCTAAAGAAGAGATAGATACAAGAAGTTCGTCACAAGATTTATTTTACAATCCATTAAAAAATGATTCTGTCGAAAAAAAGAATGATTATAATTATAACTACGTTGATGAAAGTGGATTAGTAAAAGAGGGAATATATGTAAATGATAATGATGTATTGATAAGTAAATATACTGAGACGAATAATATTTCAATGAAAGATTCGAGTGTTGCTGTTAAAATGGATGGATATGGAGTTGTAGATAAGGTATTTAGTGATTATTATAATTCGGATAAGCAAAAAATAGCAAGAGTTAGGATTTGTACTTACAGAAACCCATCATTAGGTGATAAATTTGCTAGTAGACATGGTCAAAAAGGTGTAATTGGCATGATATTACCTCAAGAAGATATGCCTTTTACTAAAGATGGAATTGTCCCAGATATTATTATTAATCCACATGCCATTCCAAGTAGAATGACTATTGGACAATTGGTAGAATGTGTTATGGGTAAATCATGTTCCTTATTGGGGATGTATGCTGATGCAACACCATTTACTAATATTGATAATGATGAAATTTTTAACTTGCTTGAAAAAAACGATTTCAGTAGACATGGTGATGAAATATTATATAGTGGTATTAATGGTAAACAAATGTCAACAAATATATTTATAGGACCTACATATTATCAACGATTAAAACATATGGTTAAAGATAAAATTAATTCTAGAGCAACTGGGGCTATTTCGTTGAAAACAAAACAACCACCATCAGGACGTTCTGTAGGGGGTGGATTAAGGATTGGTGAAATGGAACGTGATGCTATTATATCTCATGGGGCTGTACAATTTCTTAAAGAAAGTATGATGGAAAGATCTGATAAGTATACAACATATATAAGTTCTAATAGTGGGTTAACATCCATCGTAAATGAAAATAAAAATAGATATATTTGCCCTTCAACAGATGGACCATTATTATTTGATGATAATGATGATATTTCTAACAATAATAGTAGTTGTGATATAGTAAAAGTAAATATACCATATAATACAAATCTAATGATACAAGAATGTAATGCTATGGGAATTTCAATGAGATTAATTATTGATAAAGAAAGTAATTACAAAAAACTAGATGATGTAAGTGAACCAAAATTTGAACTATCTGATATAGATGTTAGAACCACACTTTCTACAAAAGATATAAGTAAACGAAAACAAATACCAAAGTCTAAACCAAATATAGAAAAGTTTGTTAACAAAATGACTGATAATAAAATTATGGTATCAAATTTAGATTCAAATATTAATGTTAAAACACTTATTAGTTTATTTTATACCAAATCAAATATATTTGATGTACGATTAAATAAAGAGACTTCTTCAGCAATAATAATATTTACAAAACCATCACATGCTAAAAAAGCAATAGATGATTATAATGGAGTATTATTGGATAATAACCGTATTATTATAACATTATATACAACCGATATCGACGAACATGTAGTTCAATCTTTAGATTTAACACCGCGTTATGGAGATCCTGATTTTACGCCACCACGTTTAGATGAAGATGAAGATGAAGATGAAGTTGTAACATTAGATGATGAAACTATTAGTCAACAAAATGATATATTGTTACAAACATTATTAGATGCTGGAATGGATTTAGAAACCGCAAAAGTAATGATTTTAGCGAAACAAAAAAAAGAAGAATTTGTTGTAAAAAGTCCAACATGGGTTCCATCAGATGCTAGTAATATTCCATCTTTACCATTTGTTAAACCTTCAACAGATTATAAGGCGCCATATGAAAGAAATGATGGCTCAAATAATTCAAACAATAATTCTGTAGATTATAGTCCGCCAAATAATAATTCTGAAGAAAAATATAATTTTCCAGTTCCAGAACCTGTTCCAGAAGAATATGGTGGTCCATCCGATATATCTTTTATGCCACCTATGAAAACAAATAGTAACGAAACAACTGAAACATGGGAAGAAAGAACACATCAGGGGACAACCTATTGGGCAAATAAAAATACAGGTGAAGTATCAAAAACAAAACCGGATTCGATGAATGGTGGTGGAGAAATAAAAAATATTGAATTGAAATCAGGATCCATGAATGGTGGTGGAAACATAAAAAATATTGAAATAAAGCCACTTTTAATGGACGGTGGTGGTGATTTGAACCTAACAGAAATAACAAATAGTGATAATTTATTAGATACATTACCATTAAGTGGTGTAAATAGTGAATCATTAAGTCCAAATAATTTTACAGCTACACCATTATTTGAAGCAGGAACATCTTTAGATACTGATGTAACAAGTAGTTCTATAGGTGGTGGTATGGAAAGTGTATCTTTGGATTCAATCGGTGGTAATATGGAAAGTGTATCTTTGGATTCAATCGGTGGTAATATGGAAAGTGTATCTTTGGATTCACTTCCAAATGATTTAAGTGGAGGAAGTTCTGTTGAAGCACCATTACTAGATATAAGTGGTATAAATGAAATCAGTGGATTAACCGAGGTTGTATTGTAATTAATTTAATCTGGTGTATGATGGTTTTCTGTAAATATTTTTTGTAAGAAAACTACAATACATAATACTTACTAATGACATTACACAAATAAAATAGTAAAGAAATGCCACACTATCAATAATCCAAAATAACAGTGGTGGTACAAATAATAATACATTAATAATGGTAAGTATGAGTGTTTTTTCTCTATATTTGTATGTATGGTTANTGTGTATACCATCATCATTAATATCTTTATAATTATCGAAATATTTATCTAATATTTTTTTTGTATTGTATGAAATGTATAAATTACATGCAACCACTATAAATAATAAAGACATTACCAAAAATACATTGAACACATTACATACATAATTAAATTCATTATTACTAATACAATTACTATTATTGTAAAAACATTGTGTATTTGGATTACAAACGCCAGTAATATTTGTTGTACTATTAGATATATTACACCACCGACATAAAGGATTTTTTATACAATTGTGTATATCTCTATGGTGGTTACAACTTGAATACATTTTTCCATAACTGTTAGAAATAAACGATACAAATAATAAAATAGGAAAATACATTTATTGAAATATATTCACTTAAACTTTAAATAAATTAATATTAATATGAGTTTATATTTTTAATTTTTAATTTTTAATTTTTAATTTTTAATTTCAAATACACTCGGTGGCAACCATGTCATAAATGGTAATAAATCCGTCCCAGGTGGTAAATACCACAATTTTACATTATTATCCCATTTTAGTCCTTTGTCTTTTGCTAGTTTTTTATTTGTTTTTTCATCACTTGTTATCCAATCAGGTAGTTTATGATGTGTGCCATAAAATAAGTTTTCAATTTGTTTATAGCCATCTGGTTCAGTGTTTTCGTATAATATACGGTGTCTTTTATAGTTGTATGATTTTTGTAAATATACTTTGGTATCTAATATTAATGGTTCTTTAAAACTATTTATATCTGGTTTTTTATATTTTCCTAAACTAATTTTTTTGTTATTTGGTAAATCTAAAAATACACGGTCATAGTTTTTACATTTTTTAAGTCTATATTTTCGCAAATTCGCTGCTAAATTATTTATTTTTTGAATATCTTTTTGTGGAACATTAGTCTTTGGCATCATTGTTGTTTTACGTCTTTTTCGATCGATATCATATTCGACTACTTTATAATCTATAGGAGATTCTATCAAATTATGCGAACATGACCAACCAATTTTTTGCGTACTTCCAACCGAATATCCCTCGTTATCGTCAAGCCACACATCACTCTCTTCAGGAGAACCTAATATATCCCCATATTTAGTAACATTATTATGAGTAGTCGCATTTATATAAAATTCTCTAAATAAACAATCAATATGATAATATTTATTTTTAAAATTTGATTCATGCGTCCAACCAGAGTCTCTATTTGATTCTCTTGCTCCACTAATATCAACTATACGAGTCGTTCCTATTTTGATATTACTACCACAATGTTTACATCGTGTGGTACTAGTATAAGCAACATCTACCTTCCATTTAGCACATTTTTTGTGTCCTTCTCCATTAATATATTCTAAATCAGTCCGATTATAGCCATAATTGTGTTTGTTATGGTCTGGTCCATATTTTGTTCCTTCAACACTATTATTATCGTTGTCTCGGGTTCCACATGTCCACTTACCATCTTTCCAACATCCAGGTTTCCATTCTTCAACACCGCTTAGTTGATCACATTTATAATTGAAATGTTTTATTTCTTCTGGGCTTAATTCATTTATTACATTTTCCATTATATGCTCTGCTAATCCTTCATCATATAATTCATACGACATTACTTTTAATACATTTGGATTATGTTTTACTAAATTAAAATAGTGTTCAATTAAATACTTCCATAATTTTGATTCTGTATCAACCATTAATAACTCACATATTTTTATTACGGTTATAAATCTTTCTTTAGATTTACCAATAGATTTATATAATTTTGAGGATTCTTTGGATGATATAGATGGGTCTAGAAGAGAGTTCAAAAGAATAAAATCATCTATTGTGGCAATTTCTTCTGTAATAAGTTTATTTACGAGTACATTATCTAATGGAGAAGAGGCATTATTAGTTATAGTTTCAAAATCTTTTTTAATACTTTTAAAGAATGGAAAATGTTTCAAATTATTGTAATCAAACTTAACATTGTATAATTGTGGTGCTAACTTAAGTTTAGATGATACCTTTTTCCAATTCTGTTTTGCCTTGTGTGTTCTTTTAATTGATTTACTAATTTTATCCCATTGTTTCTTTATTTTAGACCATTTTTTATATTTTTCGCGTGTTATTTTCCAATTCTTTTTTGCCTTTAATGATTTTTTAGTTCTATTAATAGCATTGAACCATTGACTTTGTGCTTTTTCTTTTCTTTTTTTGATTAAAGAAAGACGGAATTTTTCATTGGCCTTTGCAGCTTCACTTTTTCTAAGTTCATCATTATATACATAGTCATCGGCTTCTTCATTCCATTCATATCCATCTTTCTTTCTTTTACCATATTCTGGACGACAACTCTGCGTTTTAGCATCATCATCCCAATTCCATTCACAAATTGGCCAAACCGATTTAGCACATTCTTTCTTATTTTGTTTACTTTCACATCGATTGCTAGACATTATCTTTTCTTCTTTTTTTCGTTCTTCTTCATCTTGTTTAACACAAAACCCTTTTCGTTTAGATTTACCAGGAACTGTTCTTAATTCCCAATCACATTCAGATTTCTGAATACAATCTTTTTTTTTTTGAATATTAGCACAAGACATATTATAATAATAATATAAATAAATATAAATAAATAAATAAATAAATAAATATAATCAATATGATATATTCAATAATGTTTTGTTAGCATGAATATTGGCATTTTTAAGGTGTATTTTAAAATTAGACGCATTTATAGTTTGCTTGCTTAAATAAGTACATTTTGTAAAATAGTATTTGTTTGATTCGCTTTCTTGTTTTGTTACAATGTATATTTTGTCATTTGTTTCAAACATTATTATTTATACTATACAAATAAATCTTAAATCGTTTTATTCTTTATTTTCTTACAACAACTAATTTTCCAGTTATTGGATGAATCATTTGTCCCTTTCTATTAATGCTATCACCTTCATCAAATCCAGTATCTTCATCATATTCTTCNCTCCATGGAAACATAACAAGACCTTTTTTNCCAGAATGTTCCACAACTAACCAAGCATCAAATTCTGATGGACTATACCCACCAGAATTATCGGTAATTACATCATTAACATTAAATTTCTTATGATCTTTGTACCAGTGAGCACTATCATTATACATTAATGTTTTTTTCTTATCTTTTTGTTTTCCAGTTCCAAACCCACTATCATTATATTGGAATTCCATATCATCAGGTATAATTTTTTTTGTAATTATATCAAATGAAATAAATTTTTCGACCAATGGTGTTGAATAAAGTTTTGATTTTTCTACACCTGTAAAGAAAGGTTCCACAAATCCTTCGCTAAATAAGTGTGTTAAATAGGATACACCGTGTATTTTATTTATAACACCAGTATTTTTAGCTTTCATAGATTTAGTGGCTGTAGCGGGTTTTCTAGGAGAAGGCGTCGAAGCTTTCTTGGATTTAGAGACTGATCCTTTAACTACAAATTTACGTTTTGAACCTTTTGTTACTGTCGGTTTAGGTGTAGTTTTCTTAGATTTACAACTCCCTTTTTTCCGCCCAGCCCTTTTATTAGCAGGTTCCCATTCGCATGAATCATTTTCCTTACACTCTCTCATACGCATCTTTTTATTAGAACATCCTGACATATTATATAAAGTTATAATATTTTAATTTGAATGATTCGTTAAATTCTAAAAATTAATAAATGTTATTAAATAAATGTTTAGTATTTGCAGTATGTTTCCTAAAGAGATGAATAT
>JGI24005J15628_10002108_pt1 | contig 10286 bp, 9 predicted proteins | sample LinPmetageLP40_FD_15628 | JGI IMG/M metagenome (IMG submission 15628) | reverse complement strand
TGATGCCTGAGCATCAATCGATTAGAAATAAATTGAAAGATCGCGAAAAGCAACATTTTTGATTTTGAGGTGTTTTCTTAGAGACACTATATATACGAACCAACGACATTGACGGTTTATATAAATCGATGCTTGACAATAAAACCGAAATTCACCCAAACGGAACATTGCAGACCAAACCTTGGGGGCAAAAGGAGTTTGCCATACTTGACCCAGATAGCAACTTGCTAACTTTCGGACAAAATATTTAATTTTTTCCGCTCAGGGTCATTCGATGAGAAGCAATTTTTCTTATTGACTTAAGTATCCTTATTACCTATCTTTCCTCCATGAGGAAAACGTTGCTTTCACTAATATTTACAACTACTACTTTATCGGGTGTTCACGCCCAGACCAATATTTTAGGTCAATGGAAATCTGTGGACGATTCATCTGGAGATGTCAGGTCAATAGTAGAAATCTATGAACATGATGGACTAATCTTTGGTAAAATTCTCAAAACATTTCCAAAAGAAGGAGAAGATCTAGACCCGATTTGCGATGAATGTGATGAAGATGACCCTCGCTATAAGCAAAAGATTATAGGTATGGAAATCATCCAAAATATGGCCAAAGATGGTGACCAATACAGTGGAGGTAAAATATTGGATCCCGAAAATGGCAATATTTATAGGTGTAAGATATGGCGAGAAAAGGACAAATTGTACGTCAGAGGGTATCTAGGTTTCTTTTATCGTACCCAAGAGTGGCTTATTGCCAAATAGCCAAATTTGGATATTCACAGTAAAACCATGTAATATTTATTGATTTATTGAATAATATAAATAGGTTACCATTAAATTGCCATATGTATAAAGTAACAGAATTGCTGCATGAAGGAAGCTGAAATATTTGATAGAATATGTAAAGGTGATGAAAGTGCATTGGAAGAACTCTATAAGAAGTACTACCGGATGATGACCAAGATGATCTTGTCCAATAGTGGTACCGAGGATGAAGCCAAAGATGTCTATCAAGATGCGCTGATTGTATTTTGGCAGAAAGCGACTAGCGGCAATTTAGTACTGACTTCGAAAATCAGTACCTATATATACAGCATTTGTAAAAACCTGTGGCGCAAGGAACTGGATAGAAAGAAAAGGTTAGCACATGAACAAAAAGACACTGCTGTATATATAGATGATGACAAGGCCGAACGGGCCAAAATCATACACGATTGTATCAACCAATTGGGCGATACATGCAAGAAGGTATTGATGTTCTATTATTTTGATAGAATGTCAATGCAAGAGATTGCAGATCAATTAGGTTTTGCAAATACAAATACCGCAAAAACTAAAAAATATAAGTGCAAACAGAAATTGGATAATATCGTAAAAACTCAATACACAGAAAGCGACATTTTAGACTAACAATATATAATGGCTAAGAATTTAGAAAATATTGATCGATACTTTGGGGGGAAAATGAGTACAGAGGAAATGCGGCAGTTCGAAGGTGTCATGACTCAAGACCCAGTCTTACAACAGGAATTTTCTTTTCAGCAAGAATTAGTAGAAGGAATACAGACAGTGCGTAAAGCTGAACTTAAGGCTGCATTAAGTAATGTAGATGTAACTGGCACTGCCGGATTGGAAAGTGCTACATTGACCAAAATAATCGGTGGTGTATTGGTTGTCGGAGTAGTTGCCGTAGGTGCTTACTTATATTTCGGTGAAGAACAAGAAGTTGCACCAGCAACTGCTGTCACTACATTAACTCAAATTACTGATCAACATATTACAAATAGTGAAGACCTATCTGAAGTCGTAGAAGCTGAGACAGCCACACCAATTGCTGAGGAATCAGCAGAACTAGTGTTAAAAAATAACAGTACCCCTCAAGCTGAGCGCAACAATCAATCAGGTGAAGTAGAAATAAGTGAAGCAAATGTGACCGAAGGATTTGAGGACGAAGAAGAGGTCAGTGAAACGGAGGCTCCTACTAATCATCTCATCATGAAAAGTAAAGTCATACATAGTACGCTAGAAGTTTCTATAGAAAAAAGCAATCGTTATAGTTTTCATTATCAAGTGAAAAATAATGCGCTGGCATTGTATGGAGACTTTAGCAAACTTTATGAAATCATCGAATTCCATAAAGACGGGAATGTTTCGACCTACTTGAAGTATGACGAAAAGTACTANGAAATTGACAAATTACAATCCAAACCAGTTCCACTAGTGGAATTGACCGGAGATGGATTNCTCTCATTATTGGATAGCATTGAAAATAACAAAGAGAGATAGATTATTAGTAATGGCTTGATCTCTTTTATTAACCTACCTGACCGCCTTCAGGTAGGTTTTTTATTGTCTTTCATTTGTTCTTGCTTGTTTATCGCTATCAAGAAGTTTACCTTTCTAAGAACAATTGTGATACTATCAAATTCAACCAATATTCTCTATGAAATCAATACTTCTCTCCTTCATTCTCCTTCTAAGCGTCCAAATATCTGCGCAGGATCTCGCAAAAAAAGTACTTGAAGAGATCGCCATTAACGAGCGTACAGCAGACCCAAGTGACATTCACCAAGAACAAGTCAACAACATATTTAGTACAGCATTAAACTCAGGGCAGAGTTACCCAATGTTAGAAAGGCTATGCAAAGATATTGGAGCAAGGCTAAGCGGATCTCCAGAAGCTGCTAAAGCAGTAGAATGGAGTAAAAAACAAATGGAATCGTATGGATTTGACAATGTCTTTTTACAACCTGTCATGGTGCCACATTGGGTTCGCGGAGATAAAGAAACTGCTAGAATCATCTCAAATGGCCAAGAACAAAATGTAAACATTCTTGCCCTCGGAAATAGTGTAGGGACGGGCAAAAAAGGAGTAACTGCAGAAGTAATTGAAGTCAAATCATTGGATAGACTTGCAGAACTAGGAGAGAAAGTGCTTAAAGGTAAGATTGTATTTTTCAATCGATCTATGGATCAAACCAAGCTGACCACATTTAGCGCATATGGAGGTGCAGTAGATCAACGTGTATTTGGTGCTTCTGAAGCCGCCAAATACGGTGCTATCGGTGTAGTAGTAAGAACGGTGGGCACTGCACAGGATGATTATCCACATACAGGGAACACTAATCTATAAAGAAGATGTTGCTCAAATCCCTGCTGCAGCCATCAGCACCAACGATGCAGATGTATTGTATGAAATGTTGACTGCGAACCCAAAGCTGAAATTTCATTTCCAAATGAACTGCGAAATGCTACCAGATGTACAATCCTATAACGTTATAGGCGAACTTAGAGGAACTACAAATCCAGATGAATACATTGTGGTTGGAGGACACTTAGACTCTTGGGATGTAGGAGATGGCGCACATGATGACGGAGCTGGGTGCGTGCAGTCTATTGAAGCATTGAGATTATTCAAAGTACTTAATATCAAACCGAAACATACACTCAGAGCGGTTATGTTCATGAATGAAGAAAACGGTCTGAGAGGCGGTACTGAATATGCACGAGTGGCAAAAGAAAAGCAAGAAAAACATATCGCAGCACTCGAATCTGATTCAGGTGGATTTTCACCAAAAGGTTTTAGCTTCTCTGGAACTGATGAGCAACGAAATGTGTATCTGAATTTCAAAAAATACTTTGCTCCATTTGACATATCTAACTTTGAAAGAAAAGGTGGAGGAGCCGATATAGGACCTCTAGCGGAACAAGGAACTGCACTCGTAGGTTTATATCCTGATTCACAGCGATACTTTGACTATCACCACTCCCATAGCGACACCTTTGATAAAGTGAATCGAAGAGAATTGGAACTTGGTGCCGCTTCGATGGCATCTTTGATTTATTTGATTGATCAACTCGGCTTATAGCCAATATGAAAGCCATTCTTATCAGAGAATTTGGTGGAGCAGATCAAATGTACATTGGCGATGCATCTACTCCTACTCCATCAAACCACGAGGTACTCGTCAAAGTTCATGCAGCAGGCATCAATAGAGCGGACATTTTGCAGCGCGAAGGTAAATACCCTCCGCCTAATGGAGCAAGTGCCATTCTCGGATTAGAAATAGCAGGAGAAGTAGTTTCCATTGGTGACGCTACAGAAAAATGGGAAATTGGAGATAAAGTATTTGGCCTATTGCCTGGTGGTGGATATGCTCAGTTTGCAGCAATCCACGAAGACATGCTCATGCCTGTCCCTTCTAACTTATCATATACAGAATGTGCAGCGATACCAGAAGCATTTCTCACGGCCTATCAGGCTTTGGTATCTCATGCTGGCTTACAGCCTGATGAAAAGGTACTGATTCATGCTGGTGGTAGTGGTGTCGGTACTGCTGCTATCCAAATTGCCATATTGATCGGAGCAACAGCATTTGTGACTGCATCCACTTCAAAGCACAAGGTATGTCAGGACTTGGGTGCACAAACTTGCATTGATTATCATACGCAGAACTTTGAGCAAGTGATAAAGGAATTGACCAATGGCGAAGGAGTAGATGTCATCCTGGACTTTGTAGCAGCCTCCTATTATCAACAAAACTTCAACAGTCTGGCCATGGATGGAAGAATGGTGATGTTGGCATTTCTTGGTGGGGTCAAAGTTCCAAATGTAAACTTAGCACCAATGCTCACAAAACGACTCAAAATTATGGGATCTACCCTTAGGAGTCGATCATTGGACTATCAAATTGCGCTTACCAATTCATTTTGTGCTTTTGGATACGATGCATTAAAATCGGGCACCATAAAACCCGTCCTTGATAAGGTATTCCCTTGGAAGCAAGTACAAGAGGCCCATCAATACATGGAAGCCAACTTGAATACAGGGAAGATTGTGTTAGAAATTGGGCTATAAAAAAGCCCTGATTCCAATACTATCGGAATCAGGGCTTTAATTATAAGAGCGGTTGTCTATTATTTCAAAAACTCCTCAAATGTTTTCAGCTTAACCAATTCCATACTATTCTTAGTAAGGTAGCTGTTCATTTTTGTCACTCTTTTGGATTTTATTTTCTCAAAGTCCGCTTTTGCTTTATTGAATCGATCTTCGAGTAAACTCAAATTATCCATTTCAGCTGATGATGGTGGAGAAGTTCCTCCCGCCACTTTACTGAATAGATTACCCAATTTCTCCCTCAATTGTTCTTCAGCAGACCCAACATAGTTGTCTCCGGTCGTTATTACGACTGTTTCCTTTAATGCTGTTAGTTCACTGATAACAGGCTTTGCAACTTTGGCTCCACTTCCCTTGCTTATTTCCTCAGCCTTGGCCACTAGTGCGTCTAACTCGTATACAATGTATGCCAACTCCTCAGACATATTATAAAGTTTCATTGTTGTCGCGTGCAATTTTGCTCTGTCATTATCCGTCCAGATAGACTTAGGATNTGAAACCAATTCGATCTCTGTTTCATAAGTTGACTTGCCCTTTTTCAATACTACTTTGTACGTACCAGCAGGTACTCTGGGCGCTGTAAACCCTCCAAAGGCCAATGTCTTTCCTTTCGCCATTTTTGGTTGTCTTCGTCTACCACTCCAAGTTACGATATTGATGCCTTTTGATTTTCCCGGGCCAAGCTCTGTTATTACATTGCCGTCTTGATCCTGGACTTCCATCAACATCTTCCCAAATATGTGTCGTTTCTTAAGGTAGTAAATCACTTTGGCATCTCTAGAAGGATTGGCTCCTACAAATTGTCTCTCAGTAGAGGCACCACCAAAACCACTCTCTTCTGAAATCACAGTAGGCTTCGTTTTAAAGAAATGTAAGTCTTTGCTCAATACTTCTTGATTAATCTCCCTCAATGGGCTGATATCATCAATAATGATTACACCTCTACCATGTGTTCCCATTACCAAGTCGTTGGTGCTTTTTTGCAAGGCTAAAGAGTGAACCGCGGTGGCAGGCATATTATTGGTAAACCTATTCCAATTGATTCCATCGTCTATTGTTACAAACAATCCGAATTCAGTTCCTAAGAAAAGCAATCCCGGATTGACATAGTCTTCTTGAATGCTTCGGGCAAATCCATAAAGATTGTCTTTAGCCAAAGCTATCCAAGTCTGACCATAATCTGTTGTTTTATACACATAGGTCTTCATATCTCCACTCGCATGCCCATCAAATACTGCATAAGCCGTACCTTTGTCATGCACACTTGCCTCTATTTCATAGCACCATGTGTTTTTTGGTAGTCCTGTAATATTGGATGTAGTATTCGTCCATGACTTTCCTCCATCCTTGGTGACTTGCACATTCCCGTCATCAGTACCAACCCAAATCACGTTCTCATCCAACGATGATTCTGCAATCGCAAAAATAGTACAATGGTTCTCCGCTCCGGAATTATCTGTAGACAATCCACCAGAGCCTTCTTGCTCTTGCTTGGTTTTGTCATCAGTTGTCAAGTCTGGAGATATTCTTTCCCATGTATCTCCCATGTCATCAGACTTGTAAAGAAACTGACTTGCCATATAAAATCTGTCAGCATTGTGTTCGCTTACAGCCATAGGTGCATTCCAGTTAAAACGAAGTTTCGGATCTCCTTTTACTGGTAGTGGCTGAATAGTTTTGTTTTGATTGCGATCTACATCGTATCTCCATACATTTTGAGCACCTTGCATTTCAGAATAAATGATATTCTTAGTTGGATGTTTGAGCACTCTAAATCCATCACCATACCCGATGTTATTCCAATCTCTTGCCTCAATACCTCCCGGAGACCTGGATGGGCCATACCAGGAACCATTGTCTTGAAGTCCACCATAAATATTGTATGGAGTAGCATCATCTACACTTATATGATAAAACTGTGATACAGGAATATTGGCTACTATTTCCATAGTCGTTCCACCATCCCATGTACGGTACACACCGCCATCTGTTCCCACATACATGCGGTCCGAGTTTTTATTATCAAAAAGAATGTCATGTATATCAGCATGCATTCTACCCATGCCTTTGAAAGTTTTCCCTCCATCTCTACTGATGGATCCGAATAGTCCTCCTTTGACGACTACATCAGGATTTTTGGGATCAATCACTATTCTTGAGAAATAAAATGGACGAACTACAAGTCCAAAATCTCCATTAAGTTTCTCCCAACTTTTTCCTGCATCATTAGACCGATACAATCCTTTATCTTCATCCTTTTCTGTTTCTAATACACTATAAAGAATATTGCTATCAGAAGGTGCTACCGCTATTGCTATGCGTCCAAGTTTACCACTTGGGAAACCACCATGAATTTTGTTCCATGTTTTTCCAGCATCAGTAGATTTATATAGTGCACTTTTGTCTCCACCGGAACTAAATGACCAGGCAGTTCTTCTAAACTCCCACATAGAGGCGTAAAGCACATTAGGGTCATTGGGATCCATAATCACATCAGAACAACCAGTAGTTTGATCTACATAAAGAATTTTCTCCCAAGTCGTGCCACCATCAGTTGTCTTATAGACTCCTCTTTGGTCACCATCGCTCCACAATGCCCCCAATACTCCCACATATACTTCATTGCTATTATTTGGGTTGATTTCAATGCTAGAGATGCGCTCTGAATTTTCAAAACCCATCTTCTTCCAATTGACACCACCATCATTAGACTTGAAAAGTCCGTCTCCGACTGACACACTGTTTCTAGTCCAAATCTCACCTGTTCCTACCCAAATGGTATTGTCAGGATCTTTAGGATCGACAGCGATGCTTCCGATAGACTGAGGATGTTCGTCAAATATGGGTTGGAAGGAAGCTCCACCATTGCTTGATTTCCATACACCACCACCAGCTGCACCAGCATAAACAATGCGGTCATTGGTAGGATGCCCTTCCAAATCGATAATACGACCACTCATCAACGCAGGGCCTATATGTCTGGCTTTTATATCTCCAAAAAGCTCTTTGCCTTTGAGCACAATACCCTGTGATGAGGCACTGAATTGCACAAGGCTAAAAAAACATACAAGAATTAAATATCCAATTCTGATTTTCATAAGTTTTGATTTAAACTAGGTTTATTCAACAGGAAAAGTAAATTCACTATCATCTACTTCCGGATTGACTTCGATAGATTCAATTTTCAATGGCTGAGATTGTCCTCCCTTCATTCCCTGAATCATGGAAAAAGGAAAATAATAGCCGTTTACTTCATCATAATCACTCATTTTTATTTGTTGAATCATTCCCGCAGCCTGTCCTTGTTTTACTTCAGATTCTTGCATTAACGGGACAAATGCCTCCGCATCAAAATAGTAGTAAGTCACGTCCTCTACCTCTTTGCCATCAATTTTCTTCGCCTCTTTTACTAATTTTATTTTAAAAGCATCAGCACCATCAATACTTTCTTTACCCACTAACTCAGCAGTATAGCCTTTGCTTTTATAAGCAAAAAGCTCGCTAGGGAAATCATTCGCATCAAGCTTCATATTTTCTGTAGATTCAGTATCTGACTTTTCTGCCTTCATTGTCTGGAAGTTGGTTCCCCACATGATTTCTCCGTCAAAAACACCCTGTTTAAGCTCTTGACCTTGAAAAGTAACTTTAGTATAAGTCCTGCCATCTTTCAAATAAACAATCTCAAGAGGAATTTCCATACCGCCTTGATTAACTTTGGCGATCATTTTAATACCTTTTAGCTCTCCCCAACTGTCATAACCACCAGTGTTTTCAAAATAAGTATTAACTATTTCGTCTACGCTTTGTGCGGATACTCCGCTAAACATTACAACTCCAAGGGCAATAATTAGTAATTTGAATTTTTTCATTTCTTTTAGGTTTTAATTGTTAGTTGGTTAGTCTATATATTCATTAATCTTCTTTCTCTTCATCATCCTTTTCCTTTTCCTCATCCTCTTTCTCTTCTTCAAAAGTAATCTCATCATCACCTTTCAGTCTTTTAGAAACAGCCAAAAATGGTCCTATGACGATTTCAGCTCCTTCATCCAATCCGCTTAAGATCTCGATATTCTCATAGTCGCTAATGCCCGTCTTCACCACAATCATTTTGGCAATACCATTCTCGTGAACAAAAACTACTTCTTTGAGATCATCCTTGTTTACTTTCTTTTTAGATTTTTTATTTCATCATCATCATCTCTTCCTTCTCTACTTTCTTTATCATCCTTCTTCTTATTGGGGTCTCTGGTAGTGACTGACGAAAGTGGTATAATCAATATATCATCCTTTTGTTCTGTGACTATCTCAACACTTGCAGTCATGCCAGGTCTGAAAGGATATTTAGTGCCTTCCTTAATCAAGTCTGCGAATGATGAATTGAGGATTCTAATTTTCACCTCAAATTCGGTAATGGCATCGGCCGAAGCTTTATCATTGGCTGTATTGGCTATTGCCGTTACCACACCCTTAAATTTCTTCTCAAGGTGTGCGTAAGAGTCCACATCAATAATNGCTGTATCCCCTAATGATATCCTGATGATATCATTTTCATTGACCGCTACNCGTACTTCCATATNNTTGAGATCTGCNATACGTAACATCTCCGTTCCAGTCATGGTCTGCGTTCCAACGACACGTTCACCCTGCTTCACAACCGATTTTGATACGATGCCATCAATTGGCGAAAATACGCTTGTTAGCCGTACGTTTTCCTTCGCTTCTTCCAGCGTTGCCAAACTACTTTTCACAATATACTGAGCGGCAATAACGGTCTGTTCTGCAGAATTCTTATCGCTGACAGCAATGTCATAATTTTGTTTTGCTAGTTCCCACTCCGAATCTGAGATTACATCTTGTTTCTTCAAATTATCCTGCCGGTCAAATTCTTGTTTGGCCCTCAGCAGTGAAGCTTCTGATCTGCTTAATGAAGCTCTTGAGGAAGCCAAATTTGCACGTTGTTGGTTAAGTGCTGCTTCAGCCCTTTCCTTCGCATTCAGTAAGTTATCAGGTTTGATTTTTACCAGTAGCTGTCCCGCCACGACTGGGTCGCCTTCCTCTACATTCAAGGCGATAATCTCTCCTGATACATCAGGGCTCAATTTCACTTCAATGATTGGTTGAATCGCCCCAGAGGCACTCACTTTTTCTATAATTGTTCCTTTTTCAGCAGCGCCAATTTCTACCTCCAATTGTTTTTTCTTGCCTATCCATCCTTGAGATTTCCCGACCATTGCTACGATGATGAGCAATACTACTGTTCCGATAAGGATATAAATGAGTTTGTTCGATTTTTTCTTTTTCTTAGCCATCTTATTTAAAAGTCTAAAGTTTTTCCTTGGTAAAAGTCTAATATCTTGAGTTTAAAAATGTAATCGTATTTTGCTCTG
>JGI24005J15628_10002107_pt1 | contig 10287 bp, 10 predicted proteins | sample LinPmetageLP40_FD_15628 | JGI IMG/M metagenome (IMG submission 15628) | reverse complement strand
CATTAACACCATCAGTATCACCTATACATAAATATAAATGTTTATCATCAAAACATGCACATGTAGTATTACCTTTTAGTTCGATTTGATAAATAATTAATTTAGTATTTAAATCTAATATTTGGTTATTAACTTTATATTGACATAAAATAGCGGTATCATTTTGAATATAATAAATATAAACTAAATTATTATTACTATAATTTGGATGAAATAATAAATCTATTAATTTAGTACTAGAAATATCGATGAAAATAGTATTATTTAAATAAATTTTTCCAGAATCATATAACATATAAAATTGTCCATTATACCTAACAATTTTTACTATGTTATTGAAATCTTGGGATATAATGGGAACATATGTAGGATTCAATAATTTCTGATTAATATATATAGGCTCTGGCTCCATTTCATAAGATTGATATGTAACATCATAATTGTATGTGGCTTCTGTAATTGAATCAATACCACCGAAGATATATTTTAATTGATTACTAATTTTATTTAAATTAGTAGTAATAGTATTAATAGTTGTCTGCTTATTAATAATAGCATAATCATTGATTTTCATTTCACACCTAATAGTAATAAAATTATTATTAATATAACTTATTTTTATATTATAATCAGTGTAAAGTGTATTTATGGAATTTGTAATAATATTATTAATTTCTAATTTATGTTCGGATAACAAATTATGATAATTACTAGATTTATAATCTATTAATATTAGTATTATATAATTTGGTAATACTAACTCGGGTTCAGGCTCCGGTTCTAATTCAATATCCGAATCTAAATTAATCTGTAAATCAGGTTCAGGTTCAGGTTCAGTCAAGTCTGGTATATTAGAAATGTTTATGTCTTCAATAGTTTTAGCATTTATAACACCATCATATATTCTTATTTCATCTATATATCCAGATAATCCATTTGTTATTATATTATTATTTCCAATAATTATTTTTTCAGAATCATTTGGAATAAGTGTTGATATAGTTTTATATATCATGCCCCCATTAAGATATAATTTTAGTGTTATCCCATCTGATAGTAAAATTATATTGTACCATATATTTAAATCTAAAATAGAATTTGTTACTGCTATATTCCATTTAATACCATCACCAAATTTAAGAACTAATTTATTATGTTCTAATTCAATTATAAAACCTTTAAAATTTTCTGTACTATTTTTTATTATTAAACAGTTGTAATTTTTAAGAAACAAAAATAGTGATACAGAAAATGATTCCATATTATTATAAGATTTATATGGTATTTCAAAGTGTGTATTTGAATCGAAAATAGAGTTATAATTATTTAAATTTGTCATAATAGTTTGGTTTTTGTCACTTTTATCTATTAATGATTGACTAAGTATCCAATGTCCAACTAAATTAAAAACTGGACTGATATTATTGGTATTGTTAGTATTAACATTTAATTGGGTTATAGGTAGCCATGATATTTGATTATTATCATAATCATAATATAATATTGAATTAGATTTAGGTATAGTTAATAAATTTCCACCTTTCTCATTTAAAACTATAATAGATTGTCCTGGATACACAGGCTTAAAATTAGATGGTCCTAAATTTTTTATAATATTTTTATTATCACTATCAACATCGGTATCTATAGTTTTATTAAAGATTTCATTATTGGATTCTGTATCAACTAATTTATTAATATCTAAAATAATAGGTTCATTTGTGTTTTTATTGGTTTTATTTTGTATAATTAATTGATTACTTATATTTCCAACTTTAAGTTTAGATACTGTTAGAGTATCATAGTATACTATTTTATTAAGTGTACTCATATATTATTATTATTATAAATTAATCTTAATATAAATATTATTTTATGTTTATTTACTATTTAAATATTATTATAATAATATATGACTGGTGGATTACTTCAATTGGTATCCTATGGTAAACAAGACGCTTTTTTAATAGGTAAACCCCAAATAACCTTTTTTAAAATGGTTTATAAAAGACATACTAATTTTTCAATGGAAACAAAAAAAGTAGATTTTGTAGAAAATTTAGATTTTGGTAAATTAATATCATGTACTATACCTAAAAATGGAGACCTTCTAAAAAATATGGCTCTTCAAGTAGAATTACCTAATTTAGAATCTAATTTTGGATATACTAATAATATAGGACATTCTTTAATTGAAGAAATATGGATTGAAATTGGAAATACAAAAATAGATATACATACAGGTGAGTGGTTAAATATTTGGTCTGAATTAACCACCAAAGAAGAAAAGAAAAATGGCTTAAATACTATGCTAGGTAAATATCCATTTTCATCGTTTAGTTCAAATGATAATACTGGTGGTAAATTTATCATTCCATTACATTTTTGGTTTTGTAATAATACTGGCTTGGCCTTACCATTGGTTGCATTACAATATCATGATGTAATTGTAAAATTACGGATCCGCAAATTTAATGATTTATGGATTCCGGCAGTACAAAATACAGAACCTGTAAATATTTATAAACCACTAAAATGTAATCTATTATTAGATTACATTTATTTAGATACGTCTGAAAGAAAAAAATTTGCACAAGATAATCATGAATATTTAATAAGACAAGTGCAAATAAATAAAACTAATATGATTCCAGCAAATAATAATAGTAAAATTATTGAATTGCAATTAAAACATCCTATAATTGAATTAATTTTTATTATTCAGAGAAGCGATGTGTCAAATAAATTTGCAAATAGAGGTTGTGATTGGTTTAACTATAGTGATTCATTAACATCTCCTTATAGTGACCCTTTAAAATTAGCACAAATAAAATTAAATGGTACCGATAGAACCATAGAAATGGAACCTGAATATTTAAGACTATATCAACCATTTAATAATCACACATCTATACCAGATAGTTTTATATACTGTTATTCATTTTCTTTAAATCCTGAGCTGTTTCAACCAAGTGGTAGTTGTAATTTTAGTAGATTTGACAATTCTCAATTATCTATTGAATTAAAAGAGAATTTACCAAATTGTAATGTAAGAATATATGCTAACAATTATAACATATTAAAAATAATGTGTGGTATGGGTGGTATTATGTATATAGATTAATTTTTTTTATAATGAATTAATTTTAAATCTATATCATCCATTTCACGTTCTAAAGATTTAAACTCATCTCTAATATACCCCCATTCTTCTATTAATTCTTCTATATTTTTAGGATTTTGCTGAATCTTATAACTATAATCTTTATCTTTAACTGCTAATTTTTTGAGTAATTCTACAATTTCTAATTTTTTAGATTTTAATTTTTCATATTCACTCCTATTTTTATCGTTAATCATGTTTATATATTTACGATGATGGTTTAATAGTTTTTCACGTCCTTGCTTAGTATCTATTAAATTAGTCTCATCTTGGGTGTCATATGTGTTGGATTTATGTTTATGTTTATGTTTAATATGTTTTTTACGATAATTATCTTCACTAATTTTTGAGCACTTACCTTCTCTAATTTTACTACTATCCCAAACACATGGATAAATGCATCCAAAATAGGATACATCACAATCTATATTTTTATAATTATCCATAATCCTTTTATTAGTATTTATGGTTTTTTGTACTTCATGATAATTCTTACTTCTATAAGTAGTCCTATCGGTCCTATTACTACTTTCATTATAATTTATTTCTGAAAATTTTCTAGATAAACGCCTATTATTTCTTGACCTATTTTTAGTTCTATTACTATTATATCTAGTCTTAGTCCTAGTCCGATTAGTCCTATTAGTCCTATTCCTATTATATCTATTACTTCGATTCATAGTATTTCTCATTAATATATACTAATATTTTAATTTAATTTTAATTTAATATTAGATTTTTTAATATAAATAATTTCATTATCATCAGACTTCGTTTTTATAGTATCTAAGGTATCTTCTAAATCCAAAAACGGAGCATTTTGTTTTTTTAATAAACTATAATTTTCAGCAAATACGTTGTTAATAAATTTATACGCATCTTCTACCTGTTCTATATTACGAGCACCAGTAATAATAACGCTACCACTTTGAAAAGTAGCAATAGTTACCTTTTTACATTGACCATTACCCTCCCCATTACCTTTACCTTCACACATATCAGTACAATAACATTTACCTATATGAGGTTTATCAATATATGAACGATTCCAATAAAATTTACTATTAACACCCGGATAAATACAAGGTTCATAAGATGAAAATATCTTATATTTATTTAATAATAAATGATGTAGTTCACTTCTTTTAATTTCAAAACCAGCATAAAAATCACTATTAATTAATACTATTTTAAAATCTTCTAATTCACATTTACTAGATTTTATAGCAGAAACTGTGTCACCATCAATTGTATCGTTAGCTTTTTTTATTAATGGTATCAAGTATTGAACGGAGTCTACACCTATTTGTTCACTCTTTAATCCAGTCATAGATATAGAACCATTATTAAATAGTTTAATATTGGATTCATATTCATCTTTTTTTACAACAATTGTTATTTGATTGAAAAATACTTTCTTTTTTTTTGCCTTTTTAACAGATATTTGTTTACTCTTAACACCTTTTGTTGGAAAATTACCGAACTCTACATATTTAATATTTTTATGTTGATTTAAATCTAAATAACTATATAATATTTTTAAATCTATTTCACATTTTAGATTACAAACACCCGTCATAGTAGATACTCGTAATTCGGTTGATTCAGGTTTAGACTCATTACTTAATTTAAATGAATCATCCAATACCAATTCATCTAGGTTTATTTGTATGTTTGGATTTAATTGTATTTTATTTTCCATTTAAGTACTTAATTATTAAATATATAATCCTTTAAATTAGTTTAAACAAATCAAATTTTTTTTAAATTGCTTATAAAAATCATAATAATATAAAGCATATTATGGAATATGAAATTTTAGGAATTTCTCCTAATTCCACCGACGAAGAAATTAGAAAAGCATATCTAAAATTAGCACGTAAATATCATCCTGATAGAAATAAGTCAGAAGATGCCGAGATACAATTTAAAAAAATAAATAATGCTTATGAAAATATTTGTAAAAAAAATACAACTAATAAGCCCTTTTTATTTTCATTTACTAATAACATATCACCTGAATTTAAAAATTTAGCTGAAAAAATATTTACATCTGACAAATGTAATTCATTTTATGATAAAATAAGTAAAATTAACGATATTTTTACCAAAACTAGTTCAGAAGATATTATGTCGGAAATTTATAACTATTCAAAATTTTATAATGACAAACATTCTCCCTCTAAAGAAAAAACACCGGTTAAATTAGAAAAAAACGATGATATTGTTTATAATGTTAATATTTCCTTGGAAGATATTTATAACAAAGTATCCAAAAAAATTAATGTTAAACGAATGTATAAATGTAGATTATGTGATGCTATTGGTTATACTATAGATGATAATAATAAAAAACATCTTTGCACCCAATGTAAAGGAGTGTTATACTTACCAAATTTTAAGGAGTTTTCGTTTTCATCTAACCAAGAAGAAGTTATATTTGAAAATGAAGGTAATGAACAAATTGATTTTTCACCAGGAGATATTGTTATTAACATATTTCCAAAAAAGAATGAGAATTACATTATAAATGATAATAATATAACTATTAAAAAAAATATATCATTATTTGAAATTTATAATGGATATAATTTTGAATTTTTATATTTAGATAATAAAACGCATAAGTTTAATTATACTAAACCATTATTGAATAATTTAGTAAAAGTTATAAAAGGTAAGGGATTACCCAACAAAGAAGGAGTTAATGGGGATTTATTTATAGAGTTTAATGTAATATTTCCTAATATACCTACAGATAAAATAAATTTTTTAAATGATTTTTCTATTGAAAAAATAGATAATGTAGATATAGATTATTCAATAGAAGAAGTTTATTTAGATTAATATTTATTATAACAAATATTCCAATATTTCATATAAGTGTCATTTAATAAATTATCTTGATATTTTTGATAAAATTTTAAAGGAATATTATTGTCTTCTATCAGATATTGGTGTACCCACATATCACCTGGATAACTTCTTGGTAATTTGACAATCTGTTTTCTAGGTGTCATAATTTCTACTAAATTATCTGATTTATTTGATTTTACTTGAGTATCGGGATTAGGTTTTGGTGCATCCATACGATTTAATTTACTTTGTTTTCTTTTACGAAGTTTTTTGTTTAATGACCTTTTTCTATAAGGTTTTCTTGGTCTACCTTTATTTGACCTTATTTTTCTATTAGTTTTTCTAACATATACCATTATATAATAATTAAATATTTTAATTTTAACTACTTAAATAATATTTTCCTAATTCATATTGTAGAGTAACCATTGATTTAAAAAACAATAAAGAATGAGTTTCTCTAATATCTGATTCAGTAAATAAACCAATATAATGTCTTGGTTTATATTCAGTTAAAACTTGTTTCAAAATTTTTTTTATGTATTTATTGTTATTATTTACAATACATATTTTATCCCATAATTTTATCGATAATTTTTCATTTTGGTAAATATTATCTATAATATTATCATATTCATAACATTTATATTTTAAAATAGTAAGCTTTTGTCTGATAACAAAATTATTTAATTCTAAATTCGTTACTCTGTTGGATTTATAAACGCATATTTTTTTATTATTAATTTTAATTGGTTCTATGATTATTTTAAATATAGACTCTATTTGAAAGGAAATCTTAATCCTATATTTATCTATCACATAGTCTAAAATATCTTTATAAGGTCTTAGGCTAAAATAAATTTTTGACATGTCTTTGTGATTGATATTAGAAAAAATAAGTATTAATAGCTCATTCGGTAAGCATATACCAGTCATTTACTAAAAGTAACTATAGTTATCATAAATCAATTTTTATTAGATTAAAATTGAAAAATATTATGTACTATTAAAAATAAACATGCTTACTTGGGATTTCCTAAAAAGGTATGACCATAAACAAAAACTGTATAGAAAGCCCGAAATAGAAGAAAAATATATAGCTCATGTCCAAAGTCTAAATGGAGAGGTTCATGAATACATCATGAATAATATAATTAAATCTAATAAGTATGTTATAGTTGATAATACATTTCCATACGATATAGAAGAAAATTTAGAACATAAACTTCTTTGGATTAATCCAGATACAATTTTAGAAGAAGATGAAGTTGATAAAATAATTACTTCAGTTTTTGGTGAAACCATATACTTTAGAAATGTTCCCAAAAATCAAAGCGTTAAAGGAATTGCCCATTATCATATATTTGTTATGAAGAATTCTAAATTATAATCTAAATATAATTTATATGCCAAATAAAAGAACAAAATATTCTAAAAATAAACGAAATAAGAATAGATATTCTCGTTCAAAAAAAAAATATAGACGTAAATCTAAAAAAGGTGGTAGTAATCAGTTGTCTTTAAAATTTCCAAAATTAGAAGAATTAAGATGGAGCCCATCCAATAACGATTTTACTACTCTAACAAAATTGTATCCTAAAAATCAAGGTGTTGATGATGCCGTGACGTCATGGGGTTTAATAAAACTAAAAAAAGGCCCAGTAAATACAAAATTAATATTATCGGATAAGCACTCTTCTGTATCAACGCCAACCGAAGGTAATGGATGTGAATATGGTATTTTAAATACAGAAGACAACAAATGCTATTATCAAAGCGAAGGGAAAGAGTGCATAAAAAATACAAAACTATATGATATTAATTTGAACAAAATACCCGACAATGATGCAAAATTAGTTGAAAAAGCATATTATAAAACATCTAGTAATAATCAATGTGTGGGTAAACTTGTCTGTGGGGAAAAAAGGGCAGATGGTTCCATTAATGAATTTGATATTAAGTATATGAATGTGCATGGCGGGCTTAGAGCAGGCGAGTGTTTACCCAAACCTTAAGTTTTAAGTAAAGCAACATGGCAGTTTGGAAATATAATTTTATTTTAAAGTATGATTTATAGTATATAAATTATAATCTAAATATAGTTTATATGCCATTTAAAAGAACAAAATATTCTAAAAATAAACGAAATAAGAATAGATATTCTCGTTCCAAAAAAAAATATAGGCGTAAATCTCGAAAAAGAGGTGGTAGTGCCGATTCAATAACAGGTGGACCTGAATCAAAGACCTATGGTGGTTTAAGTGCTTCTAGAATGTATGTCAGTGGTACAGAAAAAGGATTTACAACATGTAATAGCAATAAACCATGTTTATGGGGTGTTTGTGAAGATAAAAACTGTATATATTTAGGAGAAAACGAGCTATGCTTACCATTTAATAACCCAAATAATAGATTAAGTACAAGCCATAGATTTAACGTTACGAGTATTGAACACTCGACACATGGATATCCAATAGTTAACCAAAAAAACTCAGACTACCAAAAAAACTCAGACTTAAGGGAAGCAGCTAATAAGAAATGTTTACCAGGTTCATATTGTGGTGGAGTAGATAGGAACTATGGATTTACATGTAAAAAAGCACAACAACAATAAATTATTTCTTAAACATAATTGTAAAAAAGATAATTTATTCTAAATTATAATCTAAATATAATATATGCCATTAAAAAAAACAAAATTTTCTAAAAATAAACGAAGTAAAAATAGATATTCTCGTTCAAAAAAAAAATATAGACGTAAATCTAAAAGAAAGGTTGGTGGTACCCAACTGTTAGTTGTATCTGGTACGGGTGAATGTAATAATACCGATGATTGTAAAGGTCCAATAGGACACATATGGGGTCGATGTATACAAAACAAATGTTATTATCTAAATGATGGAGACAAATGCGAAGGGACGTATGATAGTAATGCATGTCAACCAGGTTATTGTTGTACGAAAGTTGGAAACATAGAATATAAATGCAAAAAAAGTGGGAGAGCAGATTGCCAACATGTAGACCCAAACCAATGTTCTGGTAAGCCAGAAATTCTATGTAAACGACTGGCTCCTAAGGGGGAAAAAACACAGGGTGGAGAAGTTCACGACAATTGGGGTATTGTATCAGGTTCAACAGGATGTAAATGGAACGGTACAAAGTGTATTTTAGCTCATATGAATGACCCAGGACTTAACTTTAATGAATATAAAGCTCTACTTACCGCTCTTGAAAATAATACATCGTATAATAAAGAAAAAAAAGACGCAAACTGGCCGTTTGTAAAAATAAAACCCAGTTAGTAGAAAATATTAAATTAATGGATAGGAAGCATCCGTTGCTATACCACACATGTTATCAATCGAAGTTGACCAATAGACGTAACCATCCATACCCCAATCGGTATTCCAACTATTTTTTACTATAATGTATGTTTTTCCAGAGGGAGATACACCATATCCAACAGCCAAAACTGCATGGTCTAATTCTTGATTACTACACTCAGTAGTTTCAAATATTCCAGATTTATAGAATTGGAAATCTGATTCAGCATCAATAGCAACTGAAATGGGTCCAATATTAGCAATAGCTTCGTACAGAGCGCTCATATTACCACTGGTAACATTGACTGTTCTAGATATTAAAGCCCCACTATTATTTTTATTATATTGACAGGTATCATCGGTTCCTTCATATGGATAAGATGATTCGGTATCAATACCGTGATTATCTCGGACATATCTCATGGCTGCTTCAGGCCATCCCCCATCACATCCTTCGCAACCATAATTATATGAACAGTCAACTAAATTTTGTTCACTTAGAGAAGTTAAATTTTGGTTACGGACCTTGGCATGTTGTCCCTCAATGGCACCTATAGCCGAAAACGCCCAACAACTTCCACAATCACCTTGGTCTTTTACATTTGTTACTATTCCAGCAGCTCTCCAATCAAGATTATCTGGTATCGTTAAAGGCTTCATACTATTTATACTTTTAGGGTAATTTTTTTTTTTAAATAAACCTTTTGGTAATTCATCACTGGTAAGGTCACCAAAACGATTCATTGCTAATATATATGGTTTATTGTAACTATTGTGTTTATTTATATAATCTAAATTTGCACTAAAAATACCATAACGATTCCAATATTCTTCAGTATTATTATAGTTTTTATTATATGTTTTTAAGAATTGATTAAATTGGCTAAAGTACTTTTTGGAGCCGGGTGTACGAGATTCAGTTAATACAGTACAGGAGAGTAACGC
>JGI24005J15628_10002105_pt1 | contig 10291 bp, 9 predicted proteins | sample LinPmetageLP40_FD_15628 | JGI IMG/M metagenome (IMG submission 15628) | reverse complement strand
GTTCTGGGGCGTTTGGATCAATTGTTTTCCCTTTTGGTTTAGGAATTTCCGGCAAGGATTTAGAATCTTTGACAACTATCCGTCTTTTTTTCTTTCCTTTTCCTAATTCTTTAATATCTTCTTTGGTAACTGTTTTAAGATTACTTTTTTTTGGTTCATCGTCATAAAATGTGACTAATTTTATTTTCTTTTTTTCTGCGGCTCCTCCTCCTTCTTCTTTCTTTGCTCCTCCGTGTTTGTCTCCTTTCATAATGACTCCACCTTCCATGTAGTGGAATCCGGCGGGGGCTCTTTTATTGTCTATATCATCTTTAATTCTTTTCATAAGAACTGGCTCTTTTAATATTGCCTCAATAATTTGATTTTTTTTCATACCTTTAATATCAATTTCTTGAGCTGCTTTCAAGTCTCTTCTCTTTACTTTTAAAAATTTACTATATGCCACTCTTGCTTCTTTAATTTCTTTTCCAATATGAAATCTAATAATTTTATTATGATCTAAGACGTATTTTCTCAAAGCTGGAGTATTCCACTTTTTAATAAATTCCGCAACCATTTTTTATATATATACATTATAAAAAAAATATTGTTATAATACATAATGTTGAATACATCTATAATTAGAAAGTTAGAAAAACAACTAAATAAAAAAGAAAAAAAGAAAACTGAAAAAGAGATTTTTGAGTTGCCTGAAAAATATACTAAAGGATTATCTAAGAAAGAAAAAAAAGAAAAAACAGAAAACGTGAAAGAATCCAAGGAACTTTTAAAAAAAGATAAAAAGAAAGAAGCTTTTGAACTGGCGAAAAAGAGACCGACCACAAAAGAAAAGAAAAAATCATCTTATACTATTAGATTTAAAAAGAAATTCCCAGATATAAAGCCGCAATCAAAAGCAATGGAAAAATCCACGGGTATTCCTCTAAATGCTCAAAAAGAAGTTGTGAAGAGAGGTCAAGGGGCTTTTGTTTCAAGTGGTTCTCGTGCTTCTGTTGGTTCACCGACTCAGTGGGGTATAGCCAGACTTTATTCATTTTACTTTAATAAAGGAAAAACTTTTGATGAGGATATTGTTAAAAAATATAATATTAAGTTTAAATAATATAAATGGCAAGTGAATTGGATCAAAAATTAATTGAGTGTATTGAAATCATACACTATAAAATAATATCCATGGATAAAAAATTAAATAAATTATATGAAGAGTTATATATTAATAAAATAATAAAGGCGAAAGAGATTAGAGAATATCAAGAATCAAATGGAATCATCGAACCATAAAATATATATTAGTATTATATGACTGATATTTCAAAATTAGATTTGATTTTAAAAAAGATAGATAAATTAGAAAAGAAAATAAATAAACTTTGGAATGAAATATTTTTAAATAAAAATAATTATAAAAAAGAAAATGATTCAGATTAAAATCTAATGTTATAATATCTAATATGTGGAGTTGTAATTGGTGCGAAAAAGAATCTGTTTATATTTCTAAGTTTTGCGAGACATGTCAAACAATGAAAAGAATATGTAACATCTACGGAGCGGTAGAATGTAAAAATATTTTAGAAAGAGTATGTATAAGAAACACAGAACAACGAAACTATAAAATCTCTAATGAATTAAAGAAGGAAATACAAACCCATAAGGCCGCAGGCAATAAAAAAGAGTTGAAAAACATCTAAAAACCCTTAAATAGGGGTAAAAATAGATTTATTCTCATATAAAAGAATAAATATAGCACTTAAGGAGAATAAATTTTAAAATTTATTCTCTATTAAGTCATAAATCTAATATATTACATTAAAATAAGAGTATTTAAGGGTTTTTAGTGCGTTTATTTAGATTTATTCTTTATATTGTCTTATGAAGAAGGAAAGAGAAGTCATACCAGTGGTTATAATGGGTTCGAACTTTGCATTAACTATTCGTGCTTTAATATTCCTTAATGAGAATTCATAATTATTTTTAAGTGTGATATAATTTAAATTGTTTGCCTCATATTGTAAGACAAAGTCTTTTTGATTTGAGTTTCTTTCATTAACAGGTATGACAGACAATATGTTTTTTCTTCCTTCTGAAAATCCATCAAAACTATTTAATGGAAGGTTTAATAATTCTATTAAGTAAACATCAGAATCGTTTATGGGTTGGAATCCGTCTGTACCTACAAATATTATATTGTCTGTTCCTAATGCTCCAAGTTTAATTAAAGATGTTGTTTTAAATCCAAAGTATTTTGCTATTCGTAAATTAGGAAATACTACTGAATATGATGTTGATCCAGATAAACTTCTTGGTTCTGGAGCACCAATTAGACTTGTTGATTTTAAACTTGTAGGAACGGCCATCAAACTATTGCTATATAAACTTAAGTCGTATGGGTCAGTATGACATCTAACTTCTCCAACTATTACATTTGTTGAACCGCTAAATAAACTTATAAATCCGTAATATGTGGGGGCTGTTATATAATCATAAGCATCTCTAAATACTTCAACTTTAACTCCAAATTGATATATTGTTCCAATTATAAAACCTTCAGATAATGATATATCTAAAATATCGTGAACAAAAACGTCTGATGAAGAATTATAATTTGCGGGGGCAATACCTGAATCAATATCAGCACCGCCTGCTTTTGATTTTCCAATATAATTATTCGTGACTGTGTTTCCAGTTCTTAAAAAGTAATCTACACTTGCTTCTGTGAATGTGAATGAGGGGTCTGTTAATCTGTGTACATTTTGAGTCAAACCAATCATAAGTCCATTTTTTGAGGCGTCGCCCCTATTTAAAAAATGATCTATTCTAACACGAAAAGAGCCGCAACCCTTAGTAAATCTTTTTTTATAAGCAATATAAGAATTTTTTAAATCTCCGGACAAATCAGTTGTTTTAAATAAACTATCTGAACTATTATCGTACGTAACATCAAATTGTTCAGCATTAGTTGCTTCAGGGCCGTGGAAAGCACTTCTTTGAAATGCTATATTCATATTTCCATCTGAGTCAGTAACTGTTAAAATTTCTGTTCCTTGTTCAAAGTCTGCCCCCATATTTAATTTTTTATTCATATCATTTGAAAGAGCTTCTGTTAGACTGTCAACATTTGTATTTGAATATGACCCATGTTCTAATTGTAAAACTTTAGGACCGCCAAAACCACCGGCCAAATCTTGTATTTGGAAGGTGCCTTGATCGTTTTCATTATCAATTATTATTTCGGTTGGTTCTCTAACCATTGAAATAGAATGAAAAGCAATCTCTGATTTTTCTTTTATAATTATTTCATCGTGGAATTCATTTGAAAAAATACAATTCCTGTCAGTTGTTGTTAATCTTATTAATTTTTTATCAGACATTATATATTTATTATTATATTTTAATATTTTATTTTAAGCATTCCGACCTCCGGATCCAACCATATATAATTTAGTGAATGTATGATTAGAACTTCCACTATTGTTAAAAACTTTGATATATCGTGGAATATTTTCAAAAGAACCTCCTATATAATGAGCAGAACCTAAACCACTCACTGTCAATGTGGTCGCCTGTAAATCTCCATTGTTTAAATAATAGTATGTTCCCCCACTGGTATTTGAACCAAAAATTTTTATGTCTGACCCAACAGCCGAACTGGTTTCGCCAAACAGTCTAATTTTTTCATAGTGTTCCGTGTCCAATTCTGAGGAGAGTGTTGCTTGGTTGACGGTTACATTTGATAACAATTCTTTTATTTCTGCGGTTGTTGCTAATGTATTTTTAACCAAAATATTATCAACTACAGAATCCAGTGTGTCTATCTTACTATTGGTTGCGGTCTGTAATACTTCAAGGGCGGCCAAGTCTGTGGCACAAGCTGCGGTGCTTGTTTTAATATCATTTGTATCCGCATCAATTGTTATGAGTAACGCTTCATTGGCCGCATGGTCTACATTGGCCGCCGTGAGTAAAACTTCCATAGCCGCCAAATCTACATTAGCCGCAGTTGATAGAACCTCAAGGGCGGCCAAGTCTGTGGCACAAGCTGCGGTGCTTGTCTTTATTGCGTCTGTATCTGAATCAATTGTTATAAGTAAAGCTTCATTGGCCGCATGGTCGACATTGGCCGCCGTGAGTAAAGTTTCAATTTCTGTATTTTTTGATACAATAGCGTTTAAACTTGTTTCCATTACATCCTGTTTTGCCTCACTTGAAGCCCCTGAAGGTAAAGAAACAGAACCAGAAGAGATATTTACATTAACTTTATTTGAACCAACACACGCCTCAAGGGTATCAATTCCAGCATCAATTGTGGTTAAAAGAGCTTCATTTGCTGCGTGGTCTACATTCGCCGCCGTGAGTAGAACTTCCATAGCCGCTAAATCTACATTTGCAGCGGTCTGTAATACTTCAAGGGCCGCTAAATCTGTGGCACACGCTGCGGTACTTGTTTTAATATCATTTGTATCCGCATCAATTGTTATAAGTAAAGCTTCATTGGCCGCATGGTCTACATTGGCCGCCGTGAGTAAAGTTTCAATTTGAGTATTTTTAGAAACAATTGAATCTAAAACGGCATTGTCTACAGCAGATAAATTTGCCGTTACAGTTCCAGAACTAATATTGACATTCATTTTTGTGCTAGGTACTACACCTGTGTAAATTGCATTATCAATTAATTCAACTGATGTTTTGATAGCTGATAAATTTACATCGTCTGTAGCTATAACAACTCTTTGTGTGGCTGCTGATTTATTACCAGAATTTGAATCAACATCTGTCCCAGCAATATTTTGGTTTACATTTAAATAATTCCCATCTACAGCATTATCAATGAGTTGGAGTGAAGTTTTAATATCATTTGTATCAGCATCTATAGTTGTCAATATTTGATTTGTCCCAGTAATTGCTAATTCGGTCACCATACTTCTTGTATATAAAGCACCACTCGCATCAACTTGGAGTGGAGCATAATCGTGGTCAGCACCAGCAAGGTCTGCGAGAGTATCATTTCTAACTGCTAAAGTAGCTATACCAGTATCCGTAGCTCCTTGGGCAGATTGAATTGCTTTCCCAAGAGAAGTAGCGGCCACACCTGGAATAATACTCGTCACAGAAACATCTGTATTGTCAATATTGAATTCAGAAATGGTTTCTAAATGACTTTCCATTTCTGTATTCTTAGCTAAAATCGCATCCAAAGTTACTTCTTGAATATCTTGCTTTGATTCTGTAGCTCCTCCTGATAATGTAACCGCTACGGTTGGCATTGTTAAAACATCAACTTGCATTTCATTTCCTGAAATAGCATTATCCAATAATTGAACAGATGTTTTTATAGCAGTTGAATCAACTAAAATAGAATTTAGAGAAGTTTCAATCTCTGTATTTTTTAATAAAATATTACTATTTATTTGTCCAAGTGTGTCTCCAGTTCCGTCAACATTTGCTGAGATTTTATTTTGAATATTATTCAATCTTGAAGCAGTTAGAACGCTTTGAGCCTCAATAGTATTGAGAGAACTGTCAGCCGCGTCTGTATCAATTAAAATTGAGGCCAATGTGGTGTTGGTTGTTGCTAATAATGCTTCAACGTCTTGAACATTTATTTCAACNTCTCCGACGTTAACATTGATATTTTTTGTATTCTCTTCAATCTTCGTTAAAAGATTTGTTTGTTGTTGATTGTTGTTCGCGTTTGAATGAGATAAATTATGGTTCAGTCTCGGCATTATATAATTTATATAATATAAAATAAATATAATAATTAAATATGTTAGGTTTTTTTAAAAAACTTAAATGTAGATTAAAAAGTTGTTGTGGTTCTTCAGTTTCTTGTGGTGAAGACGCTTTAAAGATTGAATTAGAAAATGAAAGAAAAAAATATATAAAAGAAGAAGTTGAATCTTTTAAAAAAAATAATTATATATGAAATAATACAGGATCATATTTGATTTGGGTCTTGTTTTAAAATCTCTAATAAAACAGTATTGTCCGGTTGAATGTTTGTCGCTAATTCTCCTTTACTGTCTAAAATTCTTACATTTAATTCTGAAATATATAATGGTTCTTCTGAATCGTGAATATAACTTAAAGCACCTTCTGATTCCATACTTTGAGTATAACCATTAGTGTTATAATATCTTCCAACAATTCCTTGAATTTTTTTATTATTTTTTTGACTTGAATTGAAATCAGCTCTAATAGGTAAATCTATCTCTATTTGGTAATACGCATCTTGTAATTGTTCTGCAACTGCTTTTTCTCCCATTATTGTGACGTGTTGAGACTCGCTGATAAAACTCGCCGATACACCGGCATTTGCCCCAGTGGTCGTAACAAATAAAGTTTCATCCATTACAGAATGTGAACTTGGTTTTTCAAATCCAAAATCTTCTTTATTAATAACCGTATCTATGGATACCATTTGACCAGTGACGTTTTTTCCTTCAACAAAAGTATAAGTTGGAAAAATTGTCCCTAAACCAAAAGCACCAATCACTTGATTGTCTACTGGTGGACCTTCACAACTCATTAAATCCGAATCATTAATTCTAAAATAATCATTAAAAAAATTAGGTGGATTCACACTTGTGATAAAGATTCCGGAATGTTTATTAGCAACATAATTTTGAGTTCCAGCTTTTAAAAGTAATACACCCTCAGCCCCTCCAGAATATAACGCCATATGAGTTCCCTGAAGTTCAAATTTACCCCCTAAATCTTCTCTATAAACTAAAGCAAATTGATTTGATCCAATCCAACTATCTCTATCAACATTTCCAGTCACATTCGTCGTATACAATCTATTAGCATTTTCATCTAAAAATATACCTCCAGCGGTGGTTTCTTCTGCTAGAGTAGTTGTTAATAATAAACTGCTTGTTGCCGTGTTTGATGTATGTGCATCATTACTCGTGAATTTTGTCATCTCATCTGTTACAATTTGAGAAAGTTGAGCTGGACTATATCCAAATCTATTTCTCGGTATTGTGAAAGTTATATCTTTTTTATGAGTTACAAAATGTTGTGTGCTGGCTATTGTTGCCGTTCCTGTCATATCATATATTCCTTCTGACCCCATTTTAACCGTTGAAACATTAGTGAAAGCCTTTGCATTGCTACTTTTAGCATATAATGGAAAAGGAATTGACCCATGTTTAAACATAGAATTATTTTTAGCGTTTAATCTAATAAAATGGACATTGGCAACTGAATCAAATTCTAATCTTCTTTGTACTTCTTTTTTAGTAATATTACAATTAAACATTAGTAAATCTGAATTTACAGCAAGATATGTGAAAGCAATCGTAGCGTCCAAACCTTCCCAGTCGCCCCCAAAAACCATTGACCTCCGCCATACTAATCTTAATTCAGTTATTTTAAATCCGGTGGCATCGTGTGTTATAGGACGACAAAAAACAAAGTGGTTGTTGGTTCGTGGTTCAGTAAGACCTCCAGCGGGAGCTGGTAAAGCTCCAGTTTTTTCAACAAATGTTTTTCCGTTTTTATAATCTGATTCATAATTATATGATCCCCAATCTCTAACATAATATCCCACAGTAATCGTTACATCTAAAGGTTCATCAAAAACTATATTCCCTTCTGGTCCTGTTGAATCATTGATGAAAACTGACTTGATTTTTAAAGAATCACCTTTATCTAATCTTATTTTCTCATTAAATCTATTTGTAAATGCTCCATTGGGTCTTGATTCATCTCCCTCGTCTTTAGGACTTGGATCATAAATTTCTTTTAATTCGATAATTTTACTTGTCATATATTATATTTAAAATAAAATTATTTTAAGAATTAAATTAGGTATATAGAATTTTAAGCATATGTAACTTGATAATTATCGCCACTTATTACAATTTGTTTTCTTACTTCTGCGAAAATATGAAGGTTCAAAGGAGCGTTTAATTTTTGGTTTAATGTTCCGTTATTATATTTGACATTAGTTCTCTTATACGCTATCTGTAAGTCTTGAACCCGGTCTTCAATTGAAAAACCAATATAATTTAATTGGCCAGTTTCTTTTGCTTGTTTATTAGCAACTAATGGGCGGACTCCAGTTTTATGGACTGAATTCGCAACTGGTGAATCACTTCCCACACATTCAAGATTATCATAAGGGGCGACATTTACATGGCCGAATGTCATCGCCATTAAATACGCTTTATGTCCTTCATTATCAATTCCATCTGCTCCGGAGAATAAAGTTTTATTATTTAAAGTAACTTGGAATTTCTCTTTGTGCATCGCTTCGCTTGAGTAGGCACCAAAACCGGAAATATTATTTGTTACAACATATTTGTCGGAATCTGCTCTTGCTTTCATGACAACAACTCTTGAAACATTTTTATTTTGGAAACCGTCAACTTTTTTAGTTACGACTTGTTCGGATGACCTTGTATCAGGATCTCCATTGACTGAAAGTTGTCCAGGTACTTGCACAATATCGTGTTCTATACAATTCCAAACAGCACCATTCATTTGTTTTTCCATTGCCATTCGTTTTCCTGCGTCTTGTTCTTCATCAGCAATAAGAATTGGGTGAGGCACCGTGAAAGCACTGGCATCATTATTTAATACTTTGGCTTTGTCAGTTTCAAANTCNAGNACAACTCTGAGATTTTTAAAAGTGTTAGTTGATAAAAAAACCATGTTTGAAAGAAGTGGAAGCGCTTGTCTNANATCCAAATANCCAAGACGGCTTTCATCTCCTTCATTTGAAGTGGCAACCGTTTCATCTGTATTTGCGGCTGCTTTATCTCTTGTGTCTCTTTGTTTAATGTGTTTTGAATCGTCAATCATATATCCAACTCCAGATTTGGTGAGTTTATGTCTTTGAGATACATTAACTTCATTCTTATAAAGTAAATTGGAGAATCCTAAATATCGATTGGCCTCTCTTAAAGAATCTAATTCTCTACGTCCGTCATAAAGATATACAGCACGAAGAACACCATAGACTCCCGCTAATGGGTTATAACCTTTTCCGGCTACTTTGACACCTAAATTGGCAACTCTTAAATTGCTATAGTATCCGGTATTTGGATTAAGTTTGAATTCAACTAATTTATTGGCAACAGATGTAGTTGGGTCAATTAAATCAGAAACGATTGCTCCAGAATACAATGACATTTTATATATTAATAATTTAATTTAAATATAATATTTGTATTTATTATATTTATTCTAAAAAATGGAAAGTTTTAAAAATGGAGAATTTGATATTGTAATTAATTTTTTTTTAATTTATTTAATTTATCTTTTGTTCGCTTAGTTATTCATGCTTAAAATATTATGAAAGTATACGTGGGCAACATATGGAGATCCCTGAGTATGACTTGATTTTATTTGAGTAGTAAATTTATTTTGAGAAATATCAACAGTCTGTGAGAAATCTTGACCAATAATAAATCCATCATTCGCAAGAAGTTTGCTATATTGTACTTGGTCATGTCCGGCACTTCCTAATGCTTTTAATCCTCTTTTCATCATATCATTTGGCTCTTCCATTGAATAAGAAATATTGTTGGATAAATTATCACTGAATAAAAATCTTACTTCTTCTAAATTTGGAAATTTATTTAAGGCATATGAATCCGCCTGAAAACTTGATTCATCAGCCTGTTTAAGGAAACTGACAGAAACACCAGTCACGGCTTTTGCTGGAATTCTCGCACTAATATTAGCACTGTTAGAATTGATAGTCTGTTTAATATGACCATATGAAAGCATCATCATCGCCCCTTTAGCTCCATCATCTGGAACGGATTTGAATCTAAGTCTTAAATTAACTAATTTATATTCAGTATTAGCACTATTATCTCCACCACTAAGAGCCGCAACAACTCGAGCAAGATTCATTGAGATTCTAACTGGTCCATTTTTATCAAAAGAATAATCTTGGCCGGACATACGATTTAAAGCGATAAGAGGTCTAATACACTGTTGAGAATCACTGAAAGAAATGGCGGCCGCTCCGGTTGCAGTAAAACTATCAGAAGAAACACGCTCACAACCAATCTCGGCATTTTCTGGAATAGGACCTCTACCTTCAGCAAGTAAATCTAAACTATAATAATCATTTTGAGATAATGTGGCACTTGCTATTTGATTACAGAAAATTGGATATGATTGTAAATTCTCAACAACTCCAGAAGGATTTGAAACTTGGAATGACTCAAAAAAACTATGTCCCCCAATCTTGTGATTATATCTAATTTGGTCTGTAACTGATTTAGGGGTTCCAGTGATTGAATTTACTTGAAGATCATATGATAAAAGAATT
>JGI24005J15628_10002102_pt1 | contig 10302 bp, 5 predicted proteins | sample LinPmetageLP40_FD_15628 | JGI IMG/M metagenome (IMG submission 15628) | reverse complement strand
ACGCATTGTTCTTTTAAATTTATCTTCCCATTCGGTAACATTACTGTTAAATAAATTTTGTGTTTTAATTGCTCTTACGTCTACATCGCTTAATTCTTTAGGGGCCTTGGCTTGCCATGCAGGCGTAATATTCATTGCATACTTAAACATAGTTTCTCTAAGTCGTTCAGCGTCTGCATTACTTATAGTGCTCCCCGCAATGTGCTTTTCATCACCACCACCGTATTGTTTAAAAGGATCACCTTCGCCGCCAAATATTTCAATGAACATGCTATTAGCTACCCTTCTATCTTTTATTGCGCCCAAAACTTTTGCATCAATAATTTCGCCAATATCCCGCTCAAACTCAGCTGCACTCATATTTTTAAAATATTCTGTTTTAGCGCCGGTAGATGTAAGTATACCTTTTTGAATTAGCATATTTTTATATTCTTTATCAAAATTAGGCACTTTAAATAATTGTTTAGACAAGAATCCAGCCGCAGGAACCTCATAAGGCTTATCTAAACCTTCTCCTTGAATTTCATAATACATAACATTACCTTTAAAAACTCTTTTTACAGAGCCTTTACTCATTTCAGAAAAAATGTTTTTTGCATTTATATATTCTGTATTACCCACTAAAGAATCACCACCCTGGTTGGTTAAGTTATTAACACGGTCTTCTGCATTTTCAATCCAAGAAATTTTATTAGTTTTTTCGCCTTCTGCTAAACCAACTAATTGGGAAAGTTCTGCAATAGTTTTATTTTTACTAGCCATTAAGCTTCTGTAATCTGGTTGAGAATACAAGCCAGCCTCAATGTCTAGCTGTAATTTAGCATTATTATCCATTAGATTGTTAACTTGATCAAAAAGCGCTCTATTGGCATTGCTTTCGCCTAAAGCTCTATAAAAAGCGGTAGGATCGATGCTAATATCTTTTACAAGCCTTTGATTAAACTCCTGAGCTTGTTTTACTTTTTTGTCTTTAATTGCTTTTATATTACCCGCCGTTTTTAAAAACGTGCTGCTAAGACTATCTATAGCATCTACTACTTGTGCTGCTTCCGATACTACTACCGTTTCTGGACTTCTATATGTACTTGCCATTATTATTCTTCAAAATTTAAAATATCTTGCTGCAGTTCTTCCAAATCCATTTGTTCAGCATCAATATAAGCTTGATTTGTTACGCTGTCTAAATAAGCTTGATCCGCATTAAAATTATTAGAATTACCTTTTGTTGTATTTCCCGCTAACGAACTAACTGTAGATCCAATAATTTGTCCGCCCGCTTTAATGCCTGTGCCCATTATAGAAGCCGCGTCTGCGCTTCTTTGAGCTTGAACTTGTTGTTGGCCGGTTAGTTGAGCTTGCTTTCGATCAAGTTGTTCAAGAAATCTATTGTCTTTTTCTTTATACATAAATAACTCGCCTTCTGCTTCTATTTGTTGTTGTCGTGTAGCTTCGCCAAATAAAGCACTTTGCACTCTGGTAGCTTCAGCCATTTTTTGTTGATTAAGTTGTGCCTCTCCTTGCGCCCTAAGTTTTTCATTTTGTGCTTCTTGCGCCTCTATACTAGCGGCAACGCCTTGTTTGCTTTTTGCGGCAGCTTGCGCTAACGCGGTAGCCCCTCCCGCACTTGCGCCTGTTGAAGCTAATAAATCTAAAGTATTAGCTAAAGCAATATCAGTTTGCTCCATTTGTATTTCTGCTGCTTTAGTAGCAACGCCTAAATTTTCAAAAGGATTACTTAGCACGCCAGATAAGTCCTGTATCATATCAGATAAATCCTCAGCGCCCGCGTAAGGATTTATTATAGGATTTTCTCTATTACGTTTTTCTTCTAAACGAGTAATATCACCCTGAAGTCTTTTTGCTTCGCGCCTAGCTCCTTTTGCCGCTTGTTTTTGTTGATTAGCCGCTATTGCTGATCCGCCCAAACTTGCGACAGCGCCGACTCCCCCGGCTACTAAAGTAGCTGTAATAGCACTCATGCCAAACGTAGAATGATAAATAATAGGCTCAAAACTAATTTGAGTAAGTATTTCTTGGATTAAAATCATTTTTTGTTTATTTATATTTATTTTAAAAAAATTAAAGGATCATCAAAATTTTCAGCTATAACTTCTTTAGTTACTTCTTCCACAGTTAATTTGTTAGTAGCGTGCACTGTTATAAAAATACAATCCTCAATAACATTTATTAATCTTTTAGTACCTGCTTTAGTTATTCCATGATACGGCCCTGAAATTTCTTCTTTACCTTTTTCAGAAATAATTATAATTTTACCGCTTAACACAAAAAATGGGTGATCTTTTTTATGTATTTTAGTAGTTATTATTTGATTAGCAGGCATAAATATTTTTCTTATATAACATCCACCCGCAAATGTGCTTTTTACTGGATTATGTTTATTAAAGCTTTCGCCAAATAAACATTTATTTGTTTCTAACATAGCAGCTTCTAACTCCATTAAATTTTTTCTAAAATTTAATTTATTTGCTATATTGTTTTTAGTTTTTATTGATTCCATATAATTTAATAACTTGATCTTACATATTCCGAAGATACAGCAAATATTTCTTTCATACCTCCATAATCAGTAGCAGATGCTATTCCGCTGTTAGGATTATCAGTTGACATAGTTACTGTTACAAAATGACCTTTAATACCCGTCATTTGATTGCCAAATCTAACTTCTCCGGCGGTGGCGGGGCTATTACTCACTATATTAGTCATATATTTGTTTTCTTTTCTATTAAAACCAGCTCTATTAATAGGCGGTATTAATTCGGCTGGATATTGATTTCCATAATTATCATAAGCACCCTGATTGTAACTATAAACAGTATTAGAAACATCTTGTGTATTAGACATATTATAAGCTTGCCCGGTTGATGTTGTTTCCCAACCGGTGTTTAAAGAACCTAAACCTGTAAAATCCGAAGCTATAGAATCAATTTGCCAGCCATTACTTCCTTCGTAATTAATAGTTTTAAACACTTTTGACACACTAACATTAGGATTAAAAATAAAAGTAATACTTGCATCATAAGTAACTCCATAGAATTCTGCTCTTTTTACTGTTGGAGCTTGAGCATTGTGTTGATATATATTTGCTACAGGAGCGCTAGAACTTCCATTATCAAAAGTATAATAAGTATTTTTTAAACTAGTACCAAAAGCTGGTTTATAATTATAAAAGCTAGTCCAGCCCCTTACATTTTCATCATATGAAAGCGTGAAATAATCATTAGTTTCTGTTTTCCCTAATGCATTTACAGTGTAAGGCGAGCTTGGCTGTAATGATAAAACATATTGTTTAGTATGTATATCCCAAATACCTATAGCTTTACCTGTATTAAATTGATTATTTAATGCGCTTAATTTATCTCTAAAGAAATCATACATTCCATAACGTTGAATTTCAGTTAAACCGTCATTTGATAATCTTAAAACAGCATTTCTATCTTTATCGGTAAAATATTGTCTAAATCCATATACTGCATGGCTTTCGGGATTTCTACTAATTCCAAAATTACCAACATAAGCCTGAGGTTCGCCAATAACCATATTACTAGTTGTAACAGTTGGATTACCCTCCGCAGAGTATATTACATTTTTATTAATAGGTGCTCTGCTAACTTTATTTTCTTGAAATATGGTTAAATAATAATCTTGGGAATATAACTTTTGTATTGATCCATAAGCTGGATTTAAACTACGTGTAATGTCTTCTCCAACACTAAAAACATTACTTTCGTTAATACCAGTTGTAGAATTAAATATTCCTGAATAAATTAAAGAACTAACTCTATTAGTTCCAGCCGGTTCTTCTTCAACTAAATAAGCTCTTGGCCCAAACCCTACGCTACTATTATTGTATCCGCCTCTTATTCTTGATTCTTCAATAACCCAGTTTCTAACTATTTTTGATGAACTTGTATCAGCTGTTTGTGGATAGCCCCGGTTTCCGGGTATACCAAATGATCCGTTCCAAACAGGGGCGTTGCTACTATTTACTGTTTTTTTAAGAACAAAGCTATTAAAATATTTTATCTCTACTACTGCTGACATATGATTTATAATTACTTAATTACAATATAAATTACTATTATGAAAAAGGAGCGATTCCACCTGTAATAACAGGAAATGAATCCCCTGCGCGTTTTTTACCTTGGCTATCAAAAAATGCTATCCACCTGCGATTGCTATTTGTATAAGTTTGTTGATAGTTGGTACTGCCAAAATTAATAAAATTTGAAAATTCAGTGCCATTTTGCGCATTAAAAGTATCATCTAGTGGGCTATATGAATACCACGCTGTACTTGCATTGTACGGGCCTGTAGACGACCCTGGCGACCACTTTGTTGTTAAAGTAGGCTCAGTATAAAACTGAGATACATATTTTGCCATCCATTCTCTTGCGTATAGTGTTCGAAATGGTGTATTTAAGCCTGCTAATCCTGCGCTGTTAGCCCCTACATTGCTTACTCTATAAGCATAATAAGTAGAATTTGAATAACTTGGGTAATAAAAATCTCCCCATTCAACTGTATATTCAAACATAGATCTGCCATACCAATCATTTACAGGAAATTGATTATAGCCTGGTACTATATAATCAGTCGTAAGCCCATTACCGTTTAATCCCCAAGGGTATCTTATTATTAATCTATAATCTCCAAATTTAGAATTTTGATTAGAATATGATTGATTTTGTCCAAATGCAAAAGTTTTTGATACATTAGATATTAAATAATTATTATTTGAGCTATTAAAAGAATCAACTTGAATTTGCATTGAATTGTTTCGCGTAGCGCCTGTATTAGTATTGTTTGGCGATGCTACACCGTTAGCATTAAAATTAAAAGAGTAGGCGTTGTTATTTAATGTCCCGGTGTTTTGCAATACTGATTGATTATTAATATTAATTGATGTATAATAATTATACGAATTAATTTGTGTTGAACCAAATTGTATTGGATTGCCTTCTATATCGGTAGCTGTTACCCAATTGTTAGGATAGCCCGTGCCTAATCGGTCCCTGTATTCTAAAATTATTGGAAAAATGCCAAATACTTGTTTTGATATAGCTTGATTTATATTATAGTCTTCAAAAGTATCTGAAGATAAAGCTATATCTAATTTTATATAAGCAGTACCTTTTGTTAAGCCGCCTTCGCTTTGAGCAATAGACCCCGCGGCACTTCCAATCGCGTTATAATTAGAATTATAATAATATATTTGTTGAGGTTTAGAATCTGTTATTACCGTAGATTTTTGTTGGGAATAGCCATTAGACCCTGTTCCATCGGGAAGTGTTGGTGACAGTGCCAAAGCATTATTATTTATACTGCCTACTGTTCTGTCTAAATTTTCGCCGGTTGTTGAATTAGAAATGTTATTAGTCCAATAAATTGCTAAAGAAGTACCTCCTTCCGGGAATAAACTATTTGAAATTATATTTTCATCTGTTGATCCAAACCCACCATTAATAGACTCTTCGCCAAATAAAACAGTAGGGGAGTATGTAGTACTAAGGCCTCCTGCGTCCGTTACTTTAATTGTTAAAGCATATGGCCCACTAGGATCACCACTTACGGTAATCACAGCAGTTTGAGAATTTATTGAAAATAAATTTCCAGCAGGCTGCGAAGTTATTTCCCATAATAAATCGTCTGTATTTTTTGTTGAATCAATTGTGCCATTAACTGCTTTAAAATATATTGTAGAGTTATTTATTGTTGTTTGGCCTACTTCAAGGTTTATAGTAGATAATAAATCCGGCTGGCTAGGAGTATTTTTATATATTGTTGGTGCAATATTCTGCAAAGCTTGATTATTAGCAAATAATGTGCCAGGCGCTGAAAATTCAAAAAAGAATACATCATTAACATCCGAATTTGGCCCGTAATAAAACTTTTTTTGAGTTATTAATTGCCATCTATCATATGATTGAGGGTTATTACCAGTGTTGGCGTCTATTTTTACTAAATTAAAATAAGACCCTGTGTTGCCGGTTTGTAGTGTTTGATTTGCATTTCTAACACTAATCATATTTAAAGTCCCGCTCGCTACAGGCGTGTCGCCTCCACCTGGTGATAAAAGAGCAAAAGGAGCTGTTGTAGCAGAAGAACCAATAGGCATTGCTTCTGTTAAAGCAAAAGTAAAATTATAAAAATCATTAGGTGCCCCTGCATCGTTACTTTTAATAGCTGAATTTAATTCTGAAATAGTGCCCGATGTAGAAGTTTCATAGTATATGTCTAATCTTGATTCAACTGGCAACGTTTCAAATATGCCTAATTGAAAAGAATAAGCGCTAGAGTTTCCTAAAGATCCGATAGGGTTTGCAGATACTTGACTTGTTCTACCAATTAAAGGATTTGATTTAGAATCATATATATTGCCTAACGCATTAGTCGTTCCGAATAGATCATTTTCTTCTGCTATTGTTATAACAGTATTAGACAAAGTACCGGGATTATATTGTAAATTATATTGTGGGTTATTATTATTTTCTGGAGTTACACGACCAAAAAGTTGCACTGAACTTCTAAATTGTTTTTGCTCTGGGCCTACTTCAGATAAATCTCGGGGAACTTTATTAACATTATCATTTATTAATGTTAAAAAACCAACTTGGCCAGGCAAATCATCTGTTGTTACATTATCGGGGTTACCATTTAAAATTCCCGGCAAATAAACATTATAATAATTTTGTTCAAATTGTTTTATTACAATTTTATAACTATACCACCCAAGCGGGTTATAATTTATATCGTTTGGATTTCCATTATATAAGCCAGGAGTACCCAAGGCTAAATCTTTTTCATTAGGAATTACAGTATTAAATAAAACTTTTATAGAATCTCCCGGCCACGATGTAACAGGAAGCTGAGTTGCGTCAGTATCCGTTCTATAATTATGATATATTGTAGAAACATCAAACAAATCAGCATCGGCTTGAGACTGTAATTGACTTGAGGACAATACAACAGTTGAAGATCTTCCATATCTGTCTGAAAGAATAACACCAATTTGATAATTTCTATTTTGTTTTACAGTACTATTTGGATATTCAGTTATAGAAGTAGTTCCTGCAGGCCTTGCTGCGTCTGGAAGCCCAAAATTTGCTTTTTTTCCTACATTAACATTATAATCTAAATTAGCAGGGGGAGTATGTTTATTTTGAAAATTCCCATAAATAATTCTATTTCCACTAATTTCTTGTGCAAAAGCTTTTACAGGAACTTTATCATAAACCCTTATTAATTCCGCTTCAGGTAATGTTTTATAAGGTTTTGTTGCTTGATATTGGTATTCTAAATAGTTTTGATTATTTACAGAAGATGTTGGTAAGTTATTATAACGTTGCGAGCCTATTCGCAGAGTATCTAATACTTGAACAGAGATATTATTACTTTCTTTATATATAATATCTATTTCTGATATTTTTATAGAATTAGAAATATTAGAAGCTGTATCCGGAATAGGTATTTGTAATAAAATTTCATTAACTTTATTTTCCATAAAATTAACTACTGTGCTTCTAAAAGTAGCATCTTCGTCGCCAGCCATAAAATAACCGTCTTGTTTAGGAATGAAGGCAGCCTGAGTAAAAGGCGCTAAAGGCGAATATTCATTATCGTCATATTTAAATCTGTAGCTAAACCTAACAAATTTATCTTCTAAAAAATCAGGGTCCCCTGGATATGATGTATTAAAATAAGGATTGCTTGTTCCGTCTGGCAATAAAGCACTTGCTACATCATACATTGTTGTTTCATATCCCACAACACCATTAATGGTAGATGGTTTATATAAATTTATAGCTTGATATGGCGCATACTTTGCAACTGAAATCTGGTCTTCATTATAATAGTAATTAGGAACAGCTATTTTATTTGGGTTAGCTAAATTTACATTTATTTTTCGAGGTTGATTTCTATTATCAGTCCAAAACAATAAATTTTCGATCGTATTTACAGCATAAATAGGATTTGTAGTAGAAAAATTTAAAAATGGACCCCGTACGAGCTGAACAAAATTGCCTGTAAGTACATTATATGAATAAATAAAATTATTAGCCGCTGCATTATATGTTATACTAGTTTTGGGAGTTGGCTCGGTATAATCAGTTAAAAATATATATATAGTATCAGTATTAACATCAGTATATTGCCCGATTACTTGTATATTGTTTACTTCGGTTAAAGTTGTAAAGCTTCCGTTTTCAATTAATTTATTACCTAAAACATTTTCTAAGGCTCCAACGTCATCACCTTCAGACTTACTCACCTGTATATTAACACCTTGTCTATATTCTCCTTGAGGCAGTAACCGTGAGTCAAGGTCTAAATTCATTTTAGACTTTATAAAAGCATTTTTAACTTCTGCCATCTATTTAACTTTTAATCCATTTAGATTTATTACGCATTACTTGAACTATTTCATCTAATTTAATATTAGACAATCTAATTTTAGCATTTCTAAGCAATGCACTTTTTTCTTTTTTATATCTATTAACTATATATTCAGGAGTATTAACTTTTGTAGAAAGTACAGCATGATTTACATAAGCATATACAGCCGCTTCAGCCATTTTAGGAACTTTCATATCTTGATCATATGCAAGACCATCCGATATATACTCAAATATTACAAGCGCATCTCTTAAGTCACTTGAAAAAGATATTTTACCTTCACGGTGGTTCATAGTAAACCATCCGTTTCTTTGAGATGTTTCTGGATTTAATCCATATCTTTTGCCATTCCTACCTTCAAAACCAAAACCATACCAAGTTCCTGGATATATTCCACTCGATAAATCTTTTAAATTTAAATTACCATTTATTAATCTATCGTTTGCGCTAGCCCATCTTTCTTCTGTTAAAGAAGTAGCATCTATGTCTTCGCTAAAGTTATCTTGTATTGGTATACCTTGCCAATCTTGTGGCAATAAACTTTCGGGATTAGAGGTTAAGGTGGTAGGGTATATTATATGCTTTACTCCCAATTGGTCAACCCACGACATTTTTACGTAATTAACGTAGTCTTGGGGAAAAGGAATAGATAGATTATGGGGTATCGTTGCCTCTTGAGACTTTATACTTGGTAATGTATCATAACTAAATTCTTGCAGGGCGCGTTTAACATGGAATATAATGTCATTGCGCTTTACATTTTGAATAATTTTTCCTTGCCCTACATATCCTACTAAAAAATTTGTAACTAATTCTGAAACTTTTATAAAAGCATACTCACCGTAATTTTCTTCAACTACATTGCCATAAGCATCTTCATTACCATAATTACCTCCAGTTAAATTTTTTAATTGAATTACTATTACTTCATTCAAAGCAGGGGTTGCAGTAAATGTAATTGTATTGTTAGATACAGTATAAGTTTGTATGTATTCAGTATAAGTGCCGGGAATGCCACTTGGGCTAGTGTAAAGCTTAAAATTATTATTAGCATAGTCAACTGTTGTGGGGTCATAGTTACCTAATACTAAATCTGTATTAAAAGTTGTTGTAAATGTATTGCTAGCTCCGTCTGCTAAAAATGTTTGTGACCCCGCGTAATACTGTGCATTAGTTTCTTGTACTAATCCTCCGTTTGGTTTAGCCATAACTTATTAAGTTTTTTTGTTTATTTCATCCATTTGAACTTGCTGTGCCGCCGCTTGAACTATTTGAGGATCCCTAATTATAATTCCAGCATATTGTAATATTCTTAATATTACTTCCGATTGTTCACTTTCGTGAAGTTCAAAATTGCGTGATCCTGTTGGGGGTGTAACCCCAGCGTTGTAGCTTGTAGTATCATATTCATATTGGCCCAAACTGCCAACAATAAACCCCCATACGGGAGATAAGGGTTTTCTTACATATTCAACCTGTACATTATTTTGAATAGTGTCTGGCTTTATAAATAAATAATTATTTTCATATAAATATGTAGGAAAAGTTTCTGTTGCTTTTGTTAGTTTTGATTTTTCAGAAGTATAAAAATTATTTCTTTGAAGTCGTTGTATAAGGACTTCATTATTGTACGTTACTTCACCCAATCTATAAAAGTCTACAGCTTGGCCGTAAGCGTCGGTAGATGGCAAAGAAAAATAGTTGGTGGGAGTTACAGATACATTGTTATAAGAAGCATTTCCAAACGTTTTAAATATAGCTACTTTTTCATCTATATTTTCTAATCTATCTGCATAGTTTAAATTGCTTTGAGGAACTCTAGCTTGTTGATTTAAATCTTCAAAATATTTTTCAAATATTTCAAGTTGAACTTGTGTCCCTACTTTG
>JGI24005J15628_10002098_pt1 | contig 10307 bp, 8 predicted proteins | sample LinPmetageLP40_FD_15628 | JGI IMG/M metagenome (IMG submission 15628) | reverse complement strand
AGAGCATTAACTCTTGTCTCAATGGCATTGTCAGCCGCCTCATCTCCCATATCAAGGCCATCAAACAGTTTAAATGCTGCGTTTTCACCTACAGCAAGGGTTTCTTCTTCTGTACCCATTGTTATAGCAGCACCAGCACCCGCCAGTATTTCTGTACCAATCCANCGTAAAGCCCTAGGCGAATTTTTAAGTAGTTTAAATCCAGCACCACCTATGCCACCGCCGCCTACTACAGCAGGTATACCGTCAGCAATTAAACTATCTACAACGCTCTGGGAAGTATCAAAGTTTAATACTCTTTTTTCTGCTTCCTCTGTAAAATTTACGGTAGAGCCATCCATTTGAGGGAAACTATTAACGTATTTCTCAAGAAGGGCTGCACCAAATACTCCGGCATCTCCAAAACTTTCAACAAAACCTCTGGCTACCTTATCAGCAAAACTTACTTTAGCATCACCAGAGCCAACTTCTCTATCTATTAGACCTAGACCACCATCTCCAGTACTTACTAAATCGGCTGCTCTAGAAAAGAAGCCTTGATCCGGCATTGGTATGCCTTCTTTTATGCCACTCTCAGGATCTGTATACTGCAAGCCACCTAAAAAAGAACTTGTATACCCTGAGCCTTCTACATCTGCCTGAGCCTTTAGCTCTTTATACTTTTCTGTAGCCTCTTTGTAAGACATATCTTTATACATACGACTGTGAATTTCATTTTCACCCTCGTCTTTTTCTACTTCTTCTTCTTTTAAGCCTTCATCGTATTCTTCTAGATAGCTTGTTTTTTGGTCAATTGGTTTAAGTGGCTCCTCTGGAACTTCAATACCAACATCATTCTCGTCTTCTGAGTATCCATCTAAGTAACTTAAATCTACCATTAGTTAGATCCTTTCCAACGAACTTTATTGTCTGCACCTACAAACCAAGTACTGCTCAAAGCTTCAACTTCTTCTCTAGACATTGGATGTGGTAGAGCGTCTATTTCGGCTTGATCTGTAGGCTTTTTAGGTCTTTGTTCTGTATTAGATTTTATACCTAACCCACCGCTCTTAGCATCGTTGTAATTAATCAAGGCTTCGGGTGATAGCATTTCTGTAATGGTCTGATCAATAGGTCTTCCAATAGGTGTATTCATAAAGATATCTTCTACACCAGACCTCATACCAACAATGGAGTTTAGAGAACCCTGTCTTTGAATATCGGCTGATTCAAGCTCTGCTTTAATAGTAGAATTTATATGACCGATAAACTTATTAGGATCTTTTATTGTTGCCCCTAGACTTGCAAGAATTCCATCAAGCTCTTTGTTTGAAAGCCCCTGACCTGTGGACCCTCGAACCTTCGCCATCTGGTAAGCAACCCGTAGGAATTGTGAAGCAAGAGTTTTATCTATGTCAGATAAATCTGTTAACTTCGCTAATGCAGTTCCCTCTAAGGCTGCGTATCCTGATCCCTCACCTATTACTTGGTTAAAGGTATCATACAGTGCTGTAGCATTCTCTGCTAGTACACCAATAGATCTGGTGTAAGAGTTTGCCTGCTCAGGGTTATCTACAACAAGCTGTCTCAGAGTAAGTAGAGCATTAGTCATGTCTACAGCAGCTGTGGCTTTATCAGAGGCTGCAGTAACATCCTTGTTGTACATCTTAATAGTTGTCTCAACAGACTCTTGTAGATAAAGTTTGCTTGCTTCTATCTCGTCTGCAGGTATTATCTGCGATTTTTCGTTTAAGAATTCTGTACCATTATAGTATACCGTACCTACTTCTGACAGACCACCTATATCGTTATACTTGTATCTTACATACACAGTTGCCTGTGACTTAGCATTAGCAGCATTTATGCCTTTTGCTTTATCGGCGGCTAGTGCAGCTGCAGCCTTACGCTCTTCTTCTACAAGTAGCCTATTAGTAGCAGCCGCTAGTAGAATTTTTCTATCTGCTATTATTCTCTTCAGTTTTTCTTGTTTGTCTGCGTCTGGCTCCCTGTTTGAGGCAATAGTCATAGCATCTAATTCTGCAGTCTTAGCACTAATTTCAGAAGCAGTAGAAACTCCTGTCATAAAGTCACGGTTGCTTTCTGCTGGATCAATCATAGCCATCTGGAAGTCTAGTAATGAAGTCCTTCTAGATACTTGTTCAAGAGCAGCTTTTTTCTCATCCCCCTCTGGCAGTGCATTAGCGGTGTTCAAGGCTACTTGTAGTTGCCCACGTAGATCTATAATGGCCTCTTTAGTATTAGCCCCTTTGAGGAACGTAGCATCTGAGTTTTGCAACTCTAAATCTGCAGCCTCTGAAGCATCTACACCAGACAGTTTTTGATTAATTTGCTCTAGTATCATTATTTCATTAGAGCTTAACTCGCCTAATTCTTCTTTTTTAGCATTTAACTCATCACGCCTACGCTTTAGTCCGGCGTCATCTAGAGCGTTAAGCTCTGTTTGCATCGCCTCTTTAGAAGTATTAGCGTTAGTTTCTTCAATAATAGCAATTCTAGCTCTTATTCTCTCTAGTAGCAGTGTGTCATCTTTATTAATAGGATCGCCTAGCATTGTTCTAAGATTTACTAAGGAGGGATTGGAAGCCAGTTTGTCTACTTCTGGTATATCCCCTATCATAGCCTGTATTCTAGTTTTGTCTTCTTCAGAAGTTTGTGGATCTTTTAACTTTAACCTTAACTCATCTACATTAAGACCCTTTAAACTGTCAGTAGATACATCTGCCTTTAAGGTATAATTTTGGTTTTCATCTACTGGCCCAGAGACTGGAAGCTCTACAACTTTTCCTTCTGCAAGAGCTTCATTTGTTTGTGTAACGATTTCCTCTACTTCAGAAGCCTCTCCCTCAGAAAGCATGGCTTCAGTTTGTGCGGAAAGGTAAGTGCCTGACTGAACTTCTTCGATGATAGCATCTAACTCAGCATTAGTTACTTTAGGCTCACCATTAGGCTTGTTCTGTTTTAGAGCTTCCCAACGGCCTCTAAACTTTTCTCTTATTTCTTCCTGTGAAGCGTTAGTACCCGCTGCTGTAATGGTATCTTTAGCATACCAGTTAAACAGTCTGTCCTGAACCTCTTCGGTAAAGATTGTATCATCATCTATACCCAGTTCAGCCCACGTACCCGTGTCTTTGGCCCTTGATACAATATCTCGTAAAGTTCTGCCTACAAACTGGTACTTACCAACGGGGGTATGAGTAGTCTTTTTTGCAGACTGTGTTCTAGACCATGCAGCATATGCGCCGTCTATCTTAACAAAATCAAGTACCTCACTAAACGTCTTCTCAGTTAAAGGCTTTTCGTTTGAGAACTGTCCGGTATGAGATTGGTTCCATAATGCATTAGGATTATTAGAGCTTTCAGTGCGTGTTAATGCATTATTTATAGATACTGCATCAGGCTCTACTTGAGGCTCAATTTCTGTAGTAGTGGTTTTCTCAGTAGTATCTATAATAGGTGCTGTATTTGAAACGCTTGATCCAATTTCTGGTTCCACAATAGGCACTGTAGGGGCTTCAGTGCTTTTTACTTTAAGTCCTGAAAGATCTAAGCTGTTTAAATGTGTAATAACACCATCTTGATCTGGGCTTGATTTAGCTGCTTCTAATGTAGCATATGCTAAAATTTGTTTTTGTAAATTAATAAAGCCCTTATCTTTTCTATCTATATTACTTGCCACAACTGAATTTAATGCAGCATTAGTCATGTCTAGGGCAAAAGCGTCTTGTGCCTCTTTTGCCTTTAAAGCTTCATTATCATCCACAGCTTTTTGGGCCTTGGCCTCTAACTCATCGCCAAATAAATCAAAGTAAGTATCTAAACCTCTACCTACACTTTGAATTATGGTTTCTTTTTTTGGCTTGGGGGCAAAACTAATAGATCCATCGTTTACGCCTTTTTCAATTTCACGCCAACCCATCTACAGGCTCCTCTTCGAGTGCTTCTTCTTCAACAGGTGCTTCATCTTCGCCGCCTAGCATATCAGACTGCTCCTCAGAAGAAGCAACTGCATCTCCATCAGCAGGCGCAGACATTAAACCACCCTCATCAGGCACGGCTGGAGTTTCTTCCAGTACTTCCTGTTCAGGCTCTTCGTCTTCTAGTAGGTCTAGAGAGGCTCGTAGAAGTGTAGGTGTCATTACAACCCTATTCTTATCTTCCACACCCATTTCATACTTTATGCCCATACCTTTAGCAATAATTTCTATGTACCTTGCTAGAGGTCCAGCAATAATAATAGCTAGGTCAATGGGTACTTTACCTTTTGATATTGCCTGCATTAAAATACTAGAGACTACCGTTGTAATATGAATATCAATCTGCAACATAGAAGACATAAGCTCAGTTTCTTCTGGCTCATCTAACTTCTTTATAAAGTAGTCTACAGCATCATCATACGTTGTAATATCCGCTGGACGATGCCACGCATAATTTTTAGTATTAGTGGTGAAATTAGCACCGGGAATAGGGGCTTCAAACTTCATTAGTATCTTCCCCTTTTTTAGACTTTTTAGACTTTTTGTTTTTTCTGGCATCGTCTGTAGCGACTAAGAACTTCTCTTCAAATTCATCAAAGAATTCCTGAGTGTAGTAAAGACCACCCTCTGCGTTTTCAGAAGTTTTTTCTGCAGACTTACCTGCTAAAAACCCCTTTATTGATTTTTTCACCGCATCTTCAAATTTCATTTGAAATCATCCCGTAGCTTGTTGTTGACCAAATAATTAGCCGAATATGGTTTTGTATAACTTGTATGCTTTTGTTGCAGTTTCTATTATATCGCCTGCAGCATTTCTTTGCTCTTCTTGTGGCATACTGGCCTGTGCAGTAATTTGTGCTTTAAGGATTTGCATATCCCTGTCAGCATCCTCACTGTAGGCTTTAAATATCATATCCAATTCAGCGTCTGTGCGGTCCCATATTCTGTTCTGGGCTTCGGTAGATATGTCTAGCCTGTTTTTCAGATCGGTAGAAGCCGCTTCATACGCCATCTTAGTATTTCCGGTTTCGACTGTCTGACGCCACTTAGCATTACTTACATCAATATTGTACTGCATATCAGCATAAAACTTTGCAAAGCTGAGATCCATGTCCGCATTAAACTCAGCAGTGTCGTTAATCTCTCCGGCATTAAACCGCCGCATAGCATTTAACTCTGCAGTATTTTTCATTGCTACTTGTGCGTTTAAATTATCGTAAAACTGGTTAATCTCATTTTGAGTTTCTGCTGTAAATAGACGCTGTGCATTTATAGCCTTTGTATCCTCGAATAGAGCCTGTACCATTGCCTCTTTGTTAATAACCTCAGCCTGCTGTTCATTGGATAAATTAGCTAAGTCCATTTCTATGAAGGCTTTAGCATTCTGTACAGCTGCTGCCTCTCTAGCAGATAGGTTACCTAGTTCAAAATTAGCTAATATCTTAGCTTTATTTATCACTGCTTCTTGGCGGTTGTCTAGGTTTGCTATAGTTAGTGTCTGAAAGAATGTTGCTTCATCCTTAGCTACACCAAGAGTAGCTTCCATAATAGCATTAGCATAAGCTGCAGTGGCTCCTGTTCCGGTCATCCCACCAAAGGCAATACTTTTTTGTACCTCTCTAAGAGTAGCCTGCGCCCAACTAGGAATACGAGGATTTCCGTTACTGTCGGAAAATTCGGCAGATATAATTTCCATCTGTCCTAGTATAGTAGCCTTGTGGTCTGTGTAGTTACCCTCACCTAGCTTTTCAGCAAGAAGTTTTCCTTCTACTGTGCTGGTATCAATAATAGAAGAAATGTTCTGACTAGCAAAGTCATCAAGGGCATTTCCAAGAACACCAGTACCCGCTGCCTCTGCAGCAACATCTATTTCAATGTCATCAGCGTCTACAAGATTATCACTATCAATAGTACCTACTGCAGCATCTACCTTAGTTTCTGACGTAAGCTTTCCTTGATTAGTATCTGTATCATAGGTTACCGCACCAGCTGTAGAAACCTCATCCGTTGTTGCTGCAGTACCCGTTTCAGCTGTTAAATTATCAGCCTCGCCTATATCGTAGTTTGCATTGGTAGCATCAAGAGTAGTACCCTCTGCATCTGCATTAATCTCTGGAACAACATCAGCCATAACAAGATTACGGCTTGTAAGCCAAGCAGATGGATCTGCAACTATATCTTTCTGGTCTTGTTCTGTTAGGTCCATACCAACAGATGTAGCCCACTCTGCAATTTTCTCTGGAGTTATAGCGCCGTTATCTTCGGATATTTCAGCAACTCCAGCACCCGCATCTCCAGTAACTGCATTATCTTGCTGTGCTTTGATGATCTGGTTAACATCATCATCACCACCTCCAGAATTTCGGGTATCAATTTGCAATTGTTCGTATCCTGTTTTTCCAGTTGCTGTGTTAACAATAGATAATTTATCTACATATTTACCAGCTTCTACTACAACTTCTTTTCCACCAACTCTGGTAGTAATGCTCCCGTCTGATACTTGCATATCATAGGGCATATTAAAGAAATTCATTGTATAGGTAGAGCCGTCATCTTTGGTATAAATTCTTTGACCGTCTATATCTTTATAAGGATCTGTACCCTTAGCACCGCCTAGCCAAGCCAAACCTTTAGTTATTAAAAGATTGGGACTAATAGTGTCTATTGCGAGTACATCTTTAACGCCTTTAGGCTGGGGAGTTACTGTACCATCTGCAGCCACGGTCCCATCATTACTTGTGGAATTAACAGTCCCTTTAACAATGTCTCCTGTATGGGATTCAGTACCAGCGGTAAACGCTTTACCATCATCAGCACCACCGTCATGTACTAGATTACCACTTTCATATCTAGCACCATCACCGCCTGTAGTAACATTAGCAATGCTTTCTGCAAGGGTATTACCGCCGCCAAATGTATCAGCCCACAATCCCATTACAAGTTCTCCTTTTCGGTTTCGCAGGCTCTAACCTTATCCCGTAGAGCAGCGTAATCTTTAATAGCAGTTTCTATAGCAGAACTTGTTTCAGGAAGCTGCTCAATCTCAGCAGCTAGTCGCTCGTTATACTCTAATGAATAGTCTGATATACTAGGGCAATAAACCTCAAGATTGGTCCTATAAACCGTTCCCGCGCAGCCTGTCAGTGAGGCTAGGCCTATCACTAATATTAGTTTCTTCATGTTCGGACATCGCCTTATAGAAGTCTGTGGATTTTTTCTGTGCCTGTAAGTCATCTTTAAGCACTTTGTTTTGCTCGTTAGCCGATCCCTTAACACGACCCATTATATAAAGAATTGGTAGAGCAATGGCTAAGGCAGCAATAATATATGTTTTAATTTTACCAAAGATAAACATCAGTGAATACCTTCTTTATGATCCTTCATCCTTGCATAAGCAGCAAGTGCAATACCGCCAATAGCCACAATTAAAAACAGTGTCTTCATACTAGCAGCATAAGGAACTAAAGCCTGTATCTGTGGTGCAAGCTCTCCCAGCATTGTGGCTGTACCCGCTACTCCTACACCAGCCATAGTTTTAGACTTAGTTAACTTTTTAGGTGCTGAAGCAGATACTTTCTGAGGCATCTCTGGGCCATTTATATCACTAGGCAATGCCGCATCTTCTGAGAACATGGAAGCCTCTGCAGCACGGCGTCTTGTTAAACCAGCAAGAGGCTGTAGCTCACCGCTTACACGGGCCTTGTTCCATTTCATCATCTCTGAAGGAACATCTTCGTATAGACCTTTGTTAAGTTTTTTCAAAAGTGTGGAAGATGAAAGATTTCCTTCGCCTAAATTATATGTCCAAGACACTAATGAATCAAACTGACCTTGGGTTAGAGGTACATTAACCCTACGTTTTACTGCATCCTCAAACTTCTTAATATCTACACGTAGACGGTCCTCACATTCTTGGACTGTCCATTTAGTACCACTCTTTACACCATAGGTAGAACCCCATCCACAAGTCCAAACTCCGGCTGGGCAGCGGTAACTAGATACCGTACCATCTTCTTGCACACGATGTAGACCTTCGAATTTTTTAATAAGGTCCAGCCCTAGGGCAGACATTTCTACTGGATGTATTTTCATAGTTTTATCCTGTTGTTGCGTAAGATCCACCGCCACCACCACCCGCCATAAACCCAGAATTTAAGGTTGCGGCTGACATTGCTGGCGTTAAGTTACCCATGACGGCGTTTCCACCCTGAGATGGAACTTCTTTAAGCGCGGCAATTGATCTATCAATGTTAAACATTTTTCTGCCCATAGCTTGGCCTGAAACATCAAACTTATCTATAATCATATTTCCACTAGCATCTATTTGCCGTTGAAGAGTGTTACCATTGGCATCAATAGAACTTTGTATTAATTCGCCACTGTCATCAAATGCAGTACTTAGTTGGTGAAACTCTTGACGGGTATTCATGTCTAAGGTTTCCATACTAGCAGCAACTCCAGCTATGTTTTTAGCCTGTTTAATCTGCTCTACTTGAGTAGCATCCATGTCAATTCTATTCTGAATTGTTTGGTCTGCAAATCCTGTATTCATAGCAGAAGAAGCATCTGAGAAACCTGAACTCAGGTTTTGAGATAGACTGTCTTCAGCAGAAGTTATTTGATTTCCTAAAGCATCCTGACCTGCAGTCTGTGCATTAGCAATTCTACCCATGTCTGCTCTAATGTTTCTATCATAGGTGTCTGCAGCGCTTGCTAAATCAGTTCTTGCTTCGCCTGCTAGTCTAGTATCGTCTGTGTATCTATCTACATAGTTATCAAAAGAAGATACAAAATTATCTTGTACCCCTTCCATTTCGCCCTGTTTACCCATGATAGCGTCTGCATAAGTATCTGCAGTTCCGCTCATAGCACTAATGTCACCCTGTACCGCCGCCTGCCCTGCAGCCCGTAAGGCTTCATTGGCTGTTTGTGTCTCACCAATGCCAGCAAAACCTGCATCATTGTCAATCCGCGCTTGATCAAAGCCTGCTGTCATGCCTGCATCTGAAGCATCAAACCCTGTAGTCATCTGATTACTAAGATTGGTCTGCCCTGTGTCTACATCACTAAACCCCTGATCTACAGAGGTCTGTAGTCCAGTATTAGCAGCATCTACGGTATCAAAGCGAGTACCCAGACTACCAAAGCCAGCGTCCTGTCCGGCCTGTAGGCCAGTAATACCAGTGTTTGCTGTACCAAGATTAGCAGCATTAGCAGTATTGGCTGCATCTACTGTATCAAACCTTTGCCCAAGAGCAGTGTTATAAGTAGTCATATTATCGCCTAGAAGAGAGAAGCCGCCCTCAAGCGCATCACCTAGTCCAGCCGTATTTGTATTAATAGTATCAACTGTGTTAGCTGTATTTGCAGTGTTTGTATTAATTGTACCTACTTGGGTATTAGTATTTTCTGCTGTGTCTTTAACAGACCGGATACCATCCCCGATTGTAATTTGATTATCTACAAGTCCTGTGTACTGTGCATCACCCAGACCAGTGTTTGTTACGTTGGTGGTATCCCCACCGAATAAACCACTCATTTATAACTCCAATTCATATACTTGTTGTTGGGTAACGTACCCAGTTCCTTTAGGACCAACATGACCCTTGAGTTTTCGTTCCCAGCCCTTACGACCTATAATCCGTACATAGTTAGCAGAATGTTTAGCTGCAAAAGTTTCTAGGGTTTTTAAGGTCTGGGGTAGCCATTGATCCCAATCATCGATCTTACCTGACATGGCTATTATATTTAAACACTTAGACCGTGGATATGTCTCTAGCTGGGTACATAATACAGAAACTAAATCTTTGTTATTATCAAGATGTATCCATAGGTTGCATCTATCGTTTAAAGCCCATTTACATATATCAAAAGGTAGTAAGTCTGCGCTAAAAACATTTATTGCTTCGTTTAGTTTTGGCTCCAAAAGATTCCAATACTTCAGTACTTCTTCTTTAGAGAGCAAATGCATGGTATATTGCATTAATAACCTATAAGTAGTGTAGGTATATTATAACACTTAATTCAGTGTTACACAAGTTAATTACAGGTTTATCTCTTATAGTTTGTAAATCCAAAGAAGGATGCTACCAGCGCAGAAACACTTACAAAGTACACCCCAGCAATGGATGTTAGGCTTTCTGTGGCTTGCTCTAGACCTGCCCAAGAAGTTGCAACAATAGAAAATGGATACAAGAGCATCCCGCCCAATGCGAACCAAATCATGGATCTCTGCTGATCTCGTTTACTGTTTTCGTCATCAATACGCATACGGCGGTCTTCAAGCTCCAGCTTCTGCCACTCCGCTGGATCTATGTGACCATTTCCATCTGT
>JGI24005J15628_10002097_pt1 | contig 10309 bp, 27 predicted proteins | sample LinPmetageLP40_FD_15628 | JGI IMG/M metagenome (IMG submission 15628) | reverse complement strand
ACATAAGCAGTAGCTTTCATCAACTGGTCTATCTCATCAGATGTCATAAAGTCTGTGTTGTACACGTACTCTGTCTTCTTTGTTTCTGTGACATACGCCACGATGTACAGTGATTTCTTTGAATCTCTCATATCAATTCTCCTCTATCTCGTATGACAATCTGGACGCTTCTTCAAGCAACCATTCTTGATACTGATATATATCAGTTACATAATCGGGTGCTGGCGGTGCTGTCTCACACAATTTAGCATACTCATCTAGGTATCTTTCATAGCGTGTCATACTACTATTTCTCCTTCCAAGCATCAATGAATAGGTACACTAACAGGCCACATCCACCTGCTAGTATCCCAATAATAGTCACATCATCCATGCCTACTGATGGCATTAGTGTGTACATACATTGTATTGTATTACAACTACTCACTATCCAACTCCTTTACAAAGTCTAGTTCAACACGGCTGTTTGGATACAAGGCTTGTGCCATATCCATAGCGTGTTCTACTGCATGATTCCAGATGGACTGCTCTAGCGGCTGTGGGTGTACATTATACACACCACTTACGCCATCAATCGTGATACCTATTTCCCAATACATTATATATTCTCCTCATATTTTTCTATTACATGCACTCTGTCCTCGCCACAATCATCACATTTACATTGTGGTTGAGGCCAGATGTCATCATATGTATGTACATCCTCATCATATTCCATGAGGAATGATAAGCGGTTGGTACGAACCCATGAGAGTTCCCATACATTCGTACCGCCACAGTTAGCACAAGCCCATGTAGTCACTAGGCCACCTTAGACTTAGGGCCACGCTTACCACGAGCCATGTCACGTAGGTTGTTTATCGTGAATGTGCCAATTTCTATTGATAGATTGTCACGGTTCTTTCGGCGTAGTGCCTTACCCAATTCTTTGTGCATCACATCAAGTGCTTTGAGTACAATAGCCCCAGCATCACCATGGATGTAGCCACCAGTATCTGCCTTAGTTTCACGAGCAAGTGGTAACATAGCACGATACAGGTTGTAGCGGCCTAACTTCACACCATGATAGCGTTCATACAATGCCTCAACTTTAAGCAACTTGGCTTTAATCTCAGGTGTGGCAATGACCTGTCCAGTCATACCTGTGGAACGCTTGTGATAGGTGCCAGCTTTGATGGTAGTCTCAAGGGTAAGTGTTGTCATGATAAAATCTCCTTATATTGTTTGGTTGGTTTGTCCGACATCGGACTTAGGGTTGTTGTCGTATTCATTCCAAGAACGCATAACGTATTTGGCACGGTTGATGTATCGCCTTGCACGGTCTTCTAGCCCAATAGCGATACACTCTTGTGCATCAGATAGGATAGACATAGCCAACATGTAGTGACCACCCATCAGAGGATGCATTTCATCTGCAATCATGTCATCCATGTCCTGCCTAGTCATGCCATACATATTCATCTGTTTAATGATAAGTTCACAATCAGCTACGCGCTTTGTATTAGCAACCATAGATTCAGATATGCTGGCTTTCGTTTCTTCTACTAAAGCTTGAGCCGCTTCTAATGTACCATCTTGTTCAACCATAGTTCTGCTCCTGTACTATCTGAGTGTTACGCCTTGCAGTACGTCTTACGTTCTGCTTACGCTTGTTGTAACTACGCCATTGGTCACGCTTGCCTTCTGGCTTAGTTGTCTTTTGGTTTTTCATTGATGTGATTTTGATTTGCATCTTTCTTATCTTTCTTTCTGTTGTATTTAGTTTTGTCTGGCACTACTGATGTCCTGCGGCGTGATTGTGCCAACGCCTTCGCCACAGGGTTAATCTTTGTGATTCTCATTGCCCTTCTCCATGTCATCAATGAATTGAAGATAAGTAATTATCTCCTGTATGTCATAATGTTCTACGTTATGGTCATGTTTCATGTGCATTGCTTTCTGATACACATCCATTGCAAAGTCATACATGGATAATGATTTATAAATTTCAATATTCATTCGTAATCTCCTTAGTCCGACATCGGACGTTTCTAGTATACCTAAGTAATAAACACACTTTCACTAATGTTCAAGTGTTTTATTACATAAGGTATACATAAGAGGTTGCTAGGCTGCATTTGCTATTGCATCAGCCTTTTTCTTGCCGTTTCCATGAGCAGGAAAGCCAACGATTGCATCACGCATTCTGGCACACAGGCCGCATGATTCACATGATACATCATCTTTGATTACAGCAGGACATACAACTACCTTGCGACCCTTGGCAGTCACGGTATTTGTAAGCTGGTTTGATGGTAACACAGCAGTGACTGGCCCAATGCCCATATCATACAGGTCATCAGCATGGGCAAGGTTATTGCCAGATAGATTGACGACAAATCCCATGCCATTCATCTGGTGAACTACATTAGCATTATGCTCACTGTTCAACACATCATAGTGAGTATATGTCCAACCACGCTTGCCAGTGTTAGCTTGTGCAAGTTCTATGTTAGCCTTTGCATCTAGCTTGTTACCATTGCCAGCCAAGTCACCAGCCTGATTATGCCGCCATAACTGGCCCTCTTTCAAGTTAGCAATCTTGCCGATAAATACAGGCCATGAATCACCACGATTGCCATCTGTTACCTTTTTCCAATGCATAGCCAATGGGCCAGCATTAGCATAGCAACCGCCCTCATTCTCGTGATTGAATGGGCATATATCAGGGCAAGTGCTGGCACTTGTAGTTGATACAGGAATCTTGCCAACCTTTTTATTGTTGGACTTCATAGTAATATGAACATTATACATTATACATTCTCCCAATGTAAGATACATACCATACCTGTATCGTCATCACAATAGCACTCATCATCTATGAGTTTTTCTTCGTAGCAATCCACACAATACATATCATCAGTATCAGCACAATACACAGTGGCATTGCGTTGGTCACACCAAGCACATTTAGAATACATTATACAAACTCCGATAGATATTTCATTGCATTTTCAAAGTCTAAATGATAGACAGGTTCTGCCTCACCATCAACCCATATCTCTACGCTGTAGCCATAGTTGCCACAAGCATAACCAGACCCATCTTGTTGGTCTTGAATGATAGACACACGCCGACCATCGGCTAATGTCATGACGATTTGATTATGTTCTAATCGCATTAGTAATCCCCTTCATAGGCTTCATCTAACCAACGCAAAGCGGTGGCTTCATCCATAGCACCAGCTATCATGGTAATTCGGATAGCTTCTTGCTGAGACATTCTTTGCCATTCAATATCCTGCTCGATAGACTTCTGCATATATTCTATCTGAGCCAACCTGTCATCCCATGACATGCTATGAAACCGCACTGTCATATCAGCAGTCGGACGGCTACCATAGCAGTCTTTGTGAATATCTGAATAATGTTCTAGCATCTTATTAACTCCGTTAAGTTTGTCCGACATCGGACTTTTCATTAAGGCCATCATAGCCTATAGCAAACCTTTGTCAATCATCTTTTGTTTTAACAAAAGTAAACGCTCATAACGTGCTTGCTTCTCAGCATCTGCCACAAGCCTAGCCTGATACTCAGCATGGCATTGACCTGCCATACCTGTTTCATAAACCCTAAACTCAGGTCGTGTTTCAGGCTCATAAACATGACTGTATGCCATGCTATCCATGCTACGCCACGATGACTGAACCAGCTTGTGCCGCCCCATATCTATGACTGCCCCACGTTTTGCCATTATGAAAGTTCCTTTGCAATGATAATCCAACCGCCAACAAAGCAAGCCGTACAGCCTATGATGATGATAGGCATACCTTGTACACCAGCGGCATGAGATACACTAGCCATGAAGCCTACAAGGGCACTTGTCATAACAAGAAATAAAGCGATAATTAAATCCATGATATTAATCTCCGATTAAAAGGTGGGTGACTGTAGCGTTATGCTACAGCCTTTTTGTTTGTGTCTTCGGTTTCCATGATTTCACATACAGCGGCAAACTGCTCTTTGAAATCCACCAGTGATACATTGTGCTTATCAAGCATTGAGAAAACTTCCGTTGCAATATCCGTTGCATCCATAGTGCTTTCAGTTTGTCCGACATCGGACGTTTTACCTTCGGTAGTTTTAGCTTCTACCTGCTGTTCAGCCTCTGGCTCTACAGGTGCTTTGTTATCTGCCTTGTATGCTTTCAGCATTGCAGATGTTGAAGTGAAACGGTCTAAATAATCTTGCAGATTATCCCACAATTCGGCAAGCTGTTTTGCTTCACTACGTCTCTGTTTCGGGATGTTGTGGATGTCACAATCCTGTAGACGTTCTTTCTTGATGTTGCCACCAGCTTCAGCGGCAAGTGACATCATTAGTTTACCTAAAGGTAAATCGAAAGCCACAATCTGTTTCTTCTCAGCCTTCACAATACGCTTCCAAGCTGTATGTAATGCCTTGCCTTGTGATTCCAGAGTGTTGACAGGAGGCAAAGCCTGATAAGCAATGTCAGCATCAGTAAGCAAAGGTTGTCCTGTTACGGTTGATTTTGTGATGGTAACTTCGTTAGCGATTGATTTAGTCATGGTATAAACTCCGTTTATGATTAGCAAATCGACTGGATTGCCGAATGCCTTTTCTTTAGAGCAGATGCCGCTGAGATTGTAAAGCATAAAAACGTGCGCCATTTTCCGTGCGCATTATGCACGCCAAAACACGTGTGATTTTTCCGTGCGTGTGATGCGTATGTGATGCGCACATGACATGCCCACGCTATGAGAGGGGTATATGTGCATCGGCATTGCTGAATATCCCACATTTTCCTATCACCAGCTTTGTCCGACATCGGACTAATGACGACTGATACCATAACAGCCGCCACACCTTGCTATAATTGGCAGAAAACCTAGCATTTCGCCTCGCATTACGCGCTTGTTATGCTCATATATGCATATTATGCGCACACACACCTACATATACGCACACATACACACATACATTCGCGGGTGGGCAGGAGCCATGGGGGGTGCGTATAGATATATACACAGACAGTTACACAGATTAGGTATTTTCACTGTTAACCACAACAGCAACTGACATATACGATAGTGCCTATTATATATATTTACTGTGATATATATGTCACACTAATGCTTTTGGCTATACTTACTGTGATATATATGTTACACCTATTATTGTTTATTTGCGGCTTGCTTCATTTTAAGTATTGACATACTATACAAAATCAGTTATAATTACACTATAACTAATACACTATAAGTGTTTATTGTTTATCTATTTAAAAGTTCTTTGTTAATATAGTTTAACTATAACACTATAAGTGAGTTAACCTAGTATAAATATCCGTGGTTAATTTGTGCAGACAATCTAATTATATATAAAAAGTGCTTGACAATGGCTAAGAAATCAGTAAAACTATACACAGACAATGTTCTTGAAAGTTTCTATGAAGCTATTCACAATAATTCCCTAGATAGATTACACATACCGCATAGCGATGTCTTCTATGTACGCACAGCATTGGACGCTAAGTTCCACCCCCGTACATTTACTCTCAAAGAGACAGAAGACTACATGCGGCTAGAAGGCTGGACTGATGTTTAGTATGAACAATGTTTAAAGCATTACTTATTGTTTGTGGACCATTCTTTGGAAGTGAGTGCCTACAGGTAGAGGATACCTTTGGACCTTACGATACACACCCTGAGTGTCTATCACGTGTGGCACAGATGTATAATCAGACACAGAGATTATTTCCGGTAGTGTACACAGATGTAAAATACAAATGTGAGAGCAGCTTGTAATGGCTATACCTGAAAGAGTTAAAACCAAAATGAAAGAGGAAGGTCTCACTGGCGTGAATAAGCCTAAGAGAACTCCTAGTCACAAAACTAAGTCACACTGTGTGATGGCTAAAGAGGGTGACACATATAAGTTTATTAGATTTGGACAGCAGGGCGTATCAGGGGCAGGTAAGAACCCCACATCTGCAAAAGATAAAGCACGTAAGAAATCGTATTATGCTAGACATGATGCTCAAGGTAAACCGACCAGCAAGCTATCAGCTAAATACTGGTCACACAAAGTTAAGTGGTAAGGAATTAATTTAATGGCAAAAGAAACTATGACTCCAAGCGAAGCTATGGCGATTACTCGTGACCCACAAAGATATACAGTACAAGAGCGTAAGGATGCAAAGGATGTTCTTGCAGAAGTAGGTTCATTAGATTCTGATTATACAAAAAATCCTAAAAACGAAAAGGTACCTATGCCTAAATCTAGACCTGAGAAAAAAAAGATGTCTAAGGGTGGTAAAGCTACCAAGAAGATTCCAGCTATTGCTATCTCTGTAGGTATGGTAGATGCACCTAAGAATGGTAAAGGTAAAGCTGCTATGATGCGTGGTGGCATGGCTGGTGGCAAAGAGCATATGTACTCTGCTGGCGGTAGTGTAACAGACAACGCTGGCTTACTTGCATTAAAGAAAGCCAGTCCAAAAGCCTATAATAAAATTACAGGTAACTAATGTCTTCCAGAGTTCCTAGAAAAAAAGGCCAACCTGCTAAGTCTAAAAAGCACAGCGACCTTTATACAGATGAAGACCCTAAAGGAACTATTCGTGGATTAAAGTTTGCTACTGTTAAGGATGCAGAAGCATCTATACGTAAGATTAAGGCATCAGATAGAAGTCACGCACATAAAACACAGGCTGCTATTGCTATGGAACAAAGAGCAAAGGTAGCAGGAAAAACTGCAGCAGCAGCTGTATATAGAAAATTTATTGAGCAGCAAAAGAAAAAGACAAAAGCAAGTGCATCCAGTAGAAGCTGACATTCGCAAATGGTCTCACGACTTCCTAGAAGTACCCAATGCTAAACTAAATGGATTAGCACCCTGTCCCTATGCACGTAAGGCATGGCTAGATGATAAAGTAAAGTTTAGTATTGACACAGGCATAGAGGGTTTAACCCAGTCTGTAAAAGAGTTTGATGAACACGACTATGAGATTGTTGTGTGGGTCACTGAAGAATTACCCGACATGGAATATATAGATGGTTTCTGTGACGGTATGAATGAAGCATTATCTGTATCGGGTAAGGATATGCACCTTATGGTGTTTCATCCTGACTATGATGCTTCTGAAGCGGGTCTGGACTTCTTAGTTGAAGAAGACATTACAGATGATACGTTAGTATACTGCATGGTGTTTGTGCAGAAGTTATCATTGCTGGACAATGCAGCATTGAGTTTAGAAAAGAGTGGGTACTATAAACATTTCCCAGAAGATACATATCAAAGTCTAGTAGTAGACAGAAGGAAACTAAGAAATGGCAGACAATAAAAAAGACATTAAAGCGTTTGAGTTAATGCTAAAACGTGAAATGGAAAGAGAAACAAAGGGCATGTCCCCATCAGAAAAAAGTGAATACATCCGTAATTACTTTGCTAAAAAGAAAATGCCTAAGAAAAAAGTAATGACTGCTGCTAAAGGTGGTATGGCTAAGATGGCTAAAAAGAAAATGATGCGTGGTGGCATGGCTAAAAAGAAAATGGCTGGTGGCGGCATGGCTAAGATGGCTAAGAAGAAAAAAATGGCTGGCGGCGGCATGGCTAAGATGGCTAAGAAGAAAATGATGCGTGGCGGTATGGCTAAAAAGAAGTAATGCCATACATACAAGATTCAAGTATACACGGACATGGAGTTTTTGCGGATAAGGATTATAACAAAGGTGATACACTAGAGTTATGTCCTTATCTGTTTGCTTCTGAAAACAACGTGAGTGAAGAGTGTGTACTACACGACTATATGTTTTATTCTCCATATGAGGGTGATACTGACTTTATGGTCGTACTAGGTTTAGGTATGGTTTATAATCACAGTGACACACCAAATGCTGAATGGGAAATATGTGAAGAAGATGAGCGTTTCATTAAATTTTTTGCAGTACAAGACATAAAGCAGGATGAAGAAATACTACACGACTACGGTTGTTTGTATTGGGAGAGTAGGTAAATGACTACGAAAGTTAAAAAGACAGTAAAGAAAGTAGTTAAAGGTTTAAAGAAAGCCTCTAAGACACATGCCAAACAAGCTAAGACTCTATCTAGTTTAAAGTTAAGTAGAGGCGGTTCTACCGTAAATGCTGCGGGTAACTACACAAAACCCACAATGAGAAAGCAACAGTTTAATCGTATTAAAGCTGGCACTAAGGGTGGTGGCGCAGGTCAGTGGTCTGCACGTAAAGCGCAGATGTTAGCTAAAGCATACAAATCTGCAGGGGGCGGCTATAAATCATGATTGCAGAAACATTAGCGGGTATTGCACTTTTAAAGAGTGCAGTGGACGGTATCAAATCCGCTATTGGCACTGCACAAGACATCAGTGAAATTGCGGGTCACATTGATAATCTGTTTGAAGGTGAAAGCCAAGTACAGAAGTCTCGTAATAAAAAGGCTGGCGTAGACCAGTTTAATATTAAGAGTGTTGCACAAGAAACTATTGATGCTAGGCTTGCTCAAGAAAAGATGTATGAGATGAGCCAAATGATTGATTTACGATTTGGACACGGAACGTGGCAGGGTATTGTAACAGAACGTGCCAAGAGAATACAGGAAGCTAAAGAAGCAGCACTTGTTGCTCGTAAGCAGAAAGCTAGAGAGCAAGAAGAATTAGTTGAGACTATAAAGATGGGTGCTATTGTATTTGGCGCTATTGCAGCAATTATAGCAGCAGTTGTAGGAATGATTATGTCAGCGGCAAAAGCGATAGGACTGCAAGGATGAAAAAACCATCACAAAAAAGTCTATCTGCTTGGTCAAGACAAGATTGGGGAACTAAGAGTGGCAAACCATCCAGTAAAACTGGTGAACGGTATTTACCGAAGGCCGCTATCAAGTCCCTCTCGGCGCAAGAATATGCAGCAACCACCGCTGCTAAAAGAAAAGGAACTGCGGCTGGTAAGCAATTCGTTAAGCAACCTAAAGCAATATCAAAGAAAACAGCTAAGTTTAGACGAGGAAAGTAATGCTTAATCTATTAATTGGGCCAATAGCAAATTTAGCGGGGACATGGTTAGATGGAAAAGTTGAAAAAACTAAAGCAGAGACTGGTGCTAAAGTCGCAAGAGCTAAAGCAGAAGCTACTATTATGGAGCGTAAAGCTACGGGCGAACTTGACTGGGACTTGGAGATGGCTAAGAGTAGTCAGTCTTCGTGGAAAGACGAGTGGCTTACGGTTCTTTTTTCCATCCCACTTGTTATGGCGTTTATACCGGGCATGGAGAAGGTAGTTGAAAACGGATTCGCAAGACTTAATGAGATGCCTGAATGGTATCAGTATTCCTTGGGAGTTATCGTTGCCGCTTCTTTTGGAGTTCGTTCAGCTACAAAATTCTTTGGAAAGAAATAACAAATCACATGTGGGACATGCACAATACCACGACAGAAGAACAAGCAAGGACTAATCGTGACAGCCGCAATGGAAAGAGTATTAGCTTGGAAGTTACTTCCTCGCATAATGATGTTGATGATGTCTGTGTCAGCGTGGAGAGTAGTGGAGTGGTTTATGACTCTACCAGACCCAACAACACAGCAGTCAGCATTAGTAAGTGTAGTCACTGGGGCTATGACAGGTGCATTTGCGGTATGGCTGGGTAGTGAAAAATGAAACAAGCGGCTACAAAGTTAAACGAAGCAAGTGAAATAACTATACCGCTTCGTAACCTTATAAGTATGATTGCATTTACTGCTGTCAGTGTCTGGGTATATTTTGGTCTAACAGAACGTATTAGCTTCTTAGAACATAATCTTGATTTGGTTATGGAAGAAGTTGAAGAGAACGATAACTGGATTGATGAGTTTGAGCCGCCTAAGTCTGTACAAGATACAGTAGGTAGAGTACATGAAATAGAGATTGAACTAGCTAAGTTAAAATTATTGATAGAGAATGTTAAATGAAGTATACACGTGATGACTTTATCAAAAAGCTAGTTGCACATGAAGGTTTGCGATTAGAAGTATATCAAGATACCTTAGGTATTAACACAATTGGTATCGGAAGAAATCTAGAAGACCGTGGTATAACTGAGCAAGAGTTATCTGACTTGGACATACCATCCATTGAGCATGTGTATACATATGGTATCACAGAAGCTGATGCGGTCTATCTAGCAACGAATGACGTAGAGATTGTCGAGGAAGAACTGTTAAAAGCGCACCCTTGCGTGGACAGCTTAGACTCTGTGCGTCAGCTTATACTTATGGATATGGCATTTAATATGGGTGTGCCAAGACTTTGTAAGTTTAAA
>JGI24005J15628_10002095_pt1 | contig 10314 bp, 10 predicted proteins | sample LinPmetageLP40_FD_15628 | JGI IMG/M metagenome (IMG submission 15628) | reverse complement strand
ATCAAATATGGAAAAACCGAGCGGAACATAATAAGTCTTTTCGGCATTATTAGCCATCGTAAGACGAGTATCACTTGTTAAATTCATAGCAACCTCCATATTTTTCTTGCGCTGGTATGGTGCGGAAGATGCTAAACAAGCGCGCATAAATGGCTTACTGGATTGAAGAACTTTACCCTGACTAATAAGTTGGATTTCCTCTAAAAGAAGATTACCAAGATTAGGATTAACGAAAGCATTACCACCACTTTCATTTTTGATTACATATTTTACGAAACAATTTTCAAGCAATCCCGATTTAAGAACTTGGAAATCGTTGTTTTGTGAAAAACCAGTATTAGATGCCTGACTGACTGAAACAACACGAGCGTGTGCTGGAACAGCCGAATAACATAGAGTTCCTTTTGAAGCATAAGAATATTCAAAAGGATTTTTTACAGATGAAACATTATTGAGTGCGGAAACGAGAGCCGAAGAAGCATTAGAGTTTAATATCGCATTAGCCATTTTATATAATAACTATAGAAAATAATTATATAATAAACACGATATTAATCCCCTTCAAAAACTATTAAAATTGGTGAAACATCTGTAAATGGATTATAAGGATACAATAATTTGAACATTTCTAAACATTTATATTTTTCTTTCTTTTTTCTTCTATGATTATAATCTCTTTGTCTTGCTAAATATTCAAAACGATATTTTCTATTTTTCATTTTTTCCTTGTATTTTTTCCTCGCTTTTTGTCTTAATATTTCTTTGTTTTGTTTGTAATAATGCCTGTCCTTTGTTAATTTTATTTTGTTTTCTAATTTGGTTTTCGTATTTTGTATATTGTCTAATTTTGGTTGGATCAAGAATGACTTTATTTCTATATCTTTCTCGTTGATATTTATTTGTAATTTGTCTTTTTTTTCTTTTTTCATCTTCCGTGAGTGGTTGTTTATTTTTTTTTGGTCGTCCAACTTTTCCATTTGTATTTATCATAGATTTTATAAATAGTGGATATTATTAATATTGGTTTTCAATTAAAAAAAGCAACCATTCTTCATTTAAATCATTTTCTTCATATCCGCCTCCTTCTAATTTTATCTCTCCAGAAATATTACAATTAAGTTCATTTGAAAAAATAGGTTTTATTATTGCTGTCTTAAATGCTATATAATGTGGTGGTTCATAAATTCCGTAATTAATTAATTTATAATATAAGTCTATTGGTAAATTCATATTATAATTAACGGATTTTTAAATTTGCTGGTAATTTACTTTTTCCAGTTCTTTTTAACAAATATCTATTTGGCGGGTGAATTGGTATAGAAACTCTTGCTCTAACGGCTCTTGATTGTTTATGATGTGCTTCAAGATTATCACCTTCAGCCATTCTTTTACCCGTTGCGTGTGCTAAACCGCCGTTATGATAATGAATATCTTTTACATTTGTTTTTTGTTGTTGTGTCCCGATTTCTCTAACCGCTCCGCCAGTTGCTAAAGGCATAGATGAATTCATCATTCCTGATAATTGAGATATATTAATACCAAGAACGCTTGGATCAATAATTACTCCTAGTCTAATTCCTGATCTTCCACGATAATATTCAATAACTTCCTCTTCTAATTCTCTGTGTAATTTTCGTAAATCTTCGGTTTTTGTTTTTGGTGAAACTTTTGAAAATTGTTTTTTTAATTGTCTAAAACTATCGGTTTTAATATCATCACTATAAATTTGGACGAATGCTTTACATTCTTCGTATAGTTTTTTAGGTGAGTATTTCATTCTATTTCTTTCCATACTAACCCGCTCCGCCTGTGGTGATACAAAAGATTTTGCCGAAATCCCATCACCTAATCCTGCTGATTTTTCAACTTCAACATCTTTATCACTAATTTCCATTTTAACATTTCGTTCTGGTTCAGGAATAGGTATAGGTTGCTGTGCCTCTGTGTCTTCGGTTGTCGTGCTTTCAGTATCAAATTCTTGTCCTCTTCGTCTTGAACCCATAAACTCTTCGTTGTATGAAGAACCTCTCATATTTGGATTTTGTCGTCCTTCTTCTAAACCATCTCCTCTTTGTGGATATATTGGTTCTTCTTCATCTGCTTTATGGAGTTGGTTAGTTGCGCCGTGTTCTTGTAAAGGGTCAGCGTATTTTTCATTATCCAAATTAACTTCTTGTATTTTATCCTCTTGTTCTTTTTGTTCTCCTTCTTCATTTACTCTTTGTTTCTTTCTTAAATTTGTCCCTTTTTCCATACCAAGATTTTCTCTCTGTAATGCTTTATCTGCCTCTTCATCTGCTTTTTTAAAGTCTTGTTCATCACCTCTTTTTTGTTTTTCTTCTGATCTTGCTTTTGTATCTTGTGCTGAATTCATAATATCCCTTTTTGTTGCTGTCGGTGGTAATCCATATTTTTTTTGTTGTCCTCTTCTCCACGCTTTCATACCTTCCTCTCCATTTTGTCCTTTTCTTTCTGCGTCGTTCCTTGCTTTCATTTGTTGCTGTCTATACCATTCTTCACTACCAAATTTAACATCTCCTAATTTAGATCCGCCTCTTTTTTTTAGTTTAGTTTCCGCGATTGGTGTTTCATCTTTAGTTTCTCCTGCTGTTTTAACTTTTTTAACTGCTGGTCTATCTTTTAATGATGGTTTTCCTCTAACATTTGTCGGTGGTTTTCCTACTGCTTCTTGTGCCTTATCAGTCATTTTTTTCACAGCAACACTTTCTCCTGCTACAGCCGAACCGCCAGCCACACCAAACAATTTCCGTTCTTTTTGTAATTTAGAAAAACCCATTTCCTTTGCCTTATTTTCACGACTAATAATATCATCGTGTTGGTCTTCTCCCATTCTCTTTTTTACTTCTTTTAAATAGTTCTTATATTTTGTATCAGCAATTAATTCTCTACCACTACCCGATGTTTTACCATTTTGTTTTAGTGCTTTTCTATACTTACCAGTTATAGGGTCAAAAAACAATCCAGTTTTAGAAATAGTGGATTTTGTATTTTTGTGAAAAAGTTTGATTTCATCATCGGTGGCTTTAGAGGGTTTTCTTGTCCTGCTCATTTATAAATTAACCATAGATAAAAAAATTTTAAATACCATTTATTTTTATACAAAAATTTTTTCTAAAGTGATTATATAAATATGCCGTGCCTCCATTTACGATTAACTCCTAATTCAAACAACGGAATAAACAAGGTTTTTCTCTCTAACCCCATTCGTTCTCAAAATTTCACCCTTCAATCCGCCGTAATTAATAAGGTTGGAACTGGATACGCAAAAAGTCAAATTTATGTTCGGTTGCCCTTCATTTCTTCTAACCAATTTCATTCAGGTGATAAGTTAGGATTTATTAGTTTTCCTACACAAAAATCTACCGCTGGTTTGGAAGTAATGAATTTTGGTGCTGGTTTGAAAATGGAAACTGATCACATACCAGAGGTATTTGAAGCGCAATTGTATGACGCCGATTTAGGGGGTATTACTAGTTCAACCCATTTTACTTCTATAGATTTATACTTTTCCTACGATACACACTCACTTTTTTAGGACAAAAAACGATTTTAATATATACTTTAAATATATATGAAAAACAACAATTCAGGAACATATTTTAAAAAAGTTAAAGGACAAGCAAAACATTCATTTTGTAATGATTATTCAACACCCGATTATGGTTGGAATGAAATAATAAATTTTATACCAAAAGACAAAGTTATTTATGAACCTTTTTATTTAGATGGTGGATCTGGAAATTATTTAAAATCAAAAGGGTTAAATGTTATACACGAAAAAACCGATTTTTATAAAAAGGCAAAAGAATATGAATATGATTTTATTCTCTCCAATCCTCCTTTTCAAGATTGTAAAAGTATGTTTGAATTTTTAGATGAATTAGATAAACCATTTATGTTGCTTTTACCAACATTAAAATTACATACTAATTATGTTTCAAATTTTTTTAAAGGAAAAAAAACACAAATAATTATACCACGCAAAAGAGTTCATTTTACAAAATACATAGATGGTGAAAAAGTGAAAGGTTGGAAAAACGGAACGGCATTTGATTGTGTATGGATATGTTATAAAATGAATTTTGATAAAGATATTCAGTATGGATCATAGTTTTTTAAATCTTACCTTTTATTAAATGGCTACTTTTACAAATAAAACCTTCAAAAAAAACGATGAATATATGACGCCGAAATATGTGTGGAAAAATATTAAAGAATATATACCAAAAGACAAAGTTATTTATGAACCTTTTTATGGTAATGGTGATAGTGGAAAATATTTAACAGAGTTAGGATTTGATGTTATTCATAAAGATATTGATTTCTTTGAAAATAATCTTGGAGAGATAATNNTTTCTAATATACCATTTAGTAAATCAAAAGAAGTTCTTACAAGATTAAAAGAATTAAATAAACCATTTATTTTAATAATGCCTTCGTCAAAAATAAATACTCAATATTTTAGAAAATTATTTTATGATGAAATTCAAATTATTATACCGAAAAAAAGAATTCAATTCTTAAAAATGGTGAATGGTGTTATTGATACAAAAGCCAAGAAAGCCTGTAATTTTGACTGCTTTTATTATTGCTGGAAAATAAATTTACCTCGTGATATTATATGGATCAAATAGTTTTTGGAAAAACATTTTCTATATATATAGTAAATGGCTGTCCCGAAAGATAAAACTTTGTATGAAAAAGCAAAAAAAATTATTGTTAGTAAAATAGCAAAACATAGTGCCTATAGAAGCGGATTAATTGTTAAAAAATATAAAGAAATGTATAAAAAAAAACACGGAAGTAATGATGCGTATGTTGGTAAAAAAAAATCAAAAGAGGGTTTATCAAGGTGGTTTAAAGAAGATTGGCGGACGCAAGATGGAAGTAAAACTTATAAAAAAAAGGGTGATATATTTCGTCCTACAAAAAGAATAACAAAAAAAACACCAGCAACTATGAAAGAAGTTGGTAAAAAGAAAATTAAAAAAGCGCAAAAGGAAAAAAAGGCAACTGGTAAAGTTAAAAATTATGTAAAAATAAAATAAATATATATAGTAAATGGCTTATTCAATTACTACATATACTAGAAACAGAGCAAGACAACTTGGCGTTATTGTAAAACCTTCTACAAACAAAGGTAAAAAAATAGATGTTTTTAAAAAGGTAAAACATAAAACAACAGGAGAAATGAAATTATTAAAAGTTGCCTCAATCGGCGCTCTTGGAATGAATGATTATCCAACATTTATTAAAAGACGCGGTTTAGAATTTGCTAATAAAAGAAGAAAAGCATACAGAAGTCGTATGGCTAAAAATATTTCTGTTGTCGGATCTAATGGATATTATGCTGGAAAATTATTGTGGTAATTTATTTTCTTACTAACATATATATATGCCTGGCTTACCAAAATTTAGAATGAAATTGCGCAATCCAGCAAGACGAACATCAACCATTAGAGCGGAAATGAATTCGGGTGCTACAGAATTACAATTAGGTGGTGATGTCGCTGGTAATAAAAATAAAGATAAAATAGTAAAAGTAAATGATGATACAAAAGGAAAAGAAATAAAAAAGGAAAATGGAGAGAAAAATGAAAAGGGTCAAAAAAAAACAAAGGGGGTCAAAAAAGAAACTTTAGAAACAATCCCAGAATTACAATCAAATAATTTACCCAATTTTGATGTGAATAAAATACATAAAAATTCAACTATGATAGTGCTGGCGTCCAGGCGTTCGGGCAAATCCTACCTCATAACCCATTTGTTAGAAGAATATAGTAAAAAAAATAAATTAGATGGTGTTTTTTTATTTAGTAAAACATTAGCGGGTTTTGAAGGCATACCATCATCATACAGGTATAGAAATTTAGATATTCTTCCTTCCATTATTGAAACACAAATGAAAGTAAAAAAACATAATTTAAAAGCAAAACCAAAAGAAATTGTGAAAAGTAATATTGTGTTGATATTAGATGATATGATAGGTTCAGGTGGAAGAGGACAAGAAATGAGAGTTAATCCTATTTTAAATAAATTATTTGTAAATGGACGTCATTTATCCCATAAAGAAAATTCAAATGTTATGACGATTTTGATTAGTCAGGTCTATACAGCCATATCTCCACAAATTAGATTAAATACAGATTATTTATTTAGTGCTGGATTACAATCCCGTTTTGAACGAGAAAAAATCGTGAATGGATTTCTTTCACTTAATTCAGGAAGAACGGGGCTACGAGAAAGTTATGAAATTTTTGATAGTGTTGTTAATCACGATAATTTTAATTTTATAGCAATAAATACTACACATCAAAATAAAAAGAAATTTAGTGATTATGTTTCAAATTTTAAAGCGCCTGCTCAATTACAAAATAAAAAATTAACTGGAAATGCTGAAGATTGGAAATATAATAAACAAGAAGTCGTATGGTAAATTTTTTTTCTCATCATAGATTATAATCACGGGGCAAACTTTAAGCGCATATTGTATAAAATCCTCCTCCCAAAAGAAGAAGATTAAAAAAACAAATTATAAGAATAAATCACAAAAACAAAAACAACAATTAAAAAATTATTATTTATTCAAAGATATAGATACACCATTAATTAATATTTAATATTCCTCTGTCGGCTGAAAATTAATAAACACATTTTTAGCATTTGTGGCTCTGGACATCGCTGTATATTTTATTTCATTATTCATTTCTAACCAATTATGGATCATTATGGTTTCCTTAATTGTTTGTCCCTGTGCCTTATGAGTTGTAAGACACCACGCTACGAGAAATTTACTCTGTAATTCTGCTAATGGTATTTGATATTCTAAATCTCTATTCTGTGATTGTAATTTAACATTTTCTTCTGTGATTGATATAATTTTAAAATCTTCATTATTAAATAATTTTTCTCCTTTTTCTTCAGTCATTCTAGCAATCATAGGCGTTCCTGTAAATATTCTAATAGTTTGTTGTGGATTTTTATCCGTCCCTTTTGGCGGGTTGTCTTCATACTGAACACCATCGTCCCACGCGTGAGCAAATTGAGCATTATCTTCAGTTTTTTTACCTTTTTTCGGTTTATGTGGTTCTAATTTATAAATATTACATTCAGGTATTTTTTGGCGTTTTATTACTTCTTCAGCAACTTCACGATTAATTCGTTTTCTTGTTTTATTGAAATAACACAAATGTTTTGTAATAAATATATTTAAATGATCGTGATATTCAAAATCATACACATCTACTCCATTCATATCTTTTTTATGTTTTGATAGATATTCGGCAAATGGTTTATCATCTGCGCATCTATGATTTTTTGTTAATTTTATTTTTGATGCGCCAACTAATTTACTCACAGCGGGGTGATATTGATATTTATCAAATCTCCTTTTATGATTTTCTACTGGACGACATTGTCCCCAATCTCCACATAGAACAATTGGTAATGTCGTCATTTTTCTTAACCATAATATATAATTCCATATCCACGCGGTATTCATACTAAACTCTTCACAAACAATTATATCATAATCTCTTTCTATTGTATTAAATTTATTTGGTGATATTTGTAATCTTTTATTTAATGCTAATCCTCTATGGTAAGTTGTTCCGTTGATATTAACACACGCTTTATTTGTGAAAGCCATTTTCAAACATCTATATTTTTCATCAAACTTTTTGATAATGTGAGTTTTACCTGTCCCTCCATCACCCTCAATCATTAACACTTGTTTTTCAGGTTCAAATGTTATTTTAGAACTTCCCTTTTCTTCGTAATATCCCATTACCCATTTCTCTATATCATCAAACTGATTACTATCATTTATTTCATAACCGAAGAATTTTTCTGGTTTAGAACATCGTCGTGATTGGTTTATTGATAATTCAAAATGACGCCAACTATAATCACTATGATAAAACTTTTTTACTATTTCGTGTTTGTATCCACCGATTTTTTTTGATAATTTACTTTTCCAGTTTCTTTTGAAATATTTGGCTTCACAACAAAACATATCTACTTTTCTATAAATCGGCATTTTTCCAAATGCTTCAGGTTTCATAAATGTTTTCATCATATTATATTGATGAACATTCATATTATCTAAAACTTGTATATAACTCGGCAAGTGATTATTAATGCTCGGTATTTCATTTATAGATCCAAATATAAATAATTCTTGATTATTCTCCAAAGGTGTGGATTTACAAAAGATTTGTGATTTTTCAAAATCGGCATAATATTTTGCTACATCTTCAAAATTCGTGGATAATCGTGTTTTCATTTTCTTTTTAGATTTTCTTCCCAACAAACCCGTCATTAAATTACAACAGAATTTTCCAACCTTTTTATTATCAGGACATAAATTCATATATTCGTCAAATAATTCAACAAATCGGTTTTTATCTTGTTTGCGGATTGGAGGCAAGAATTTTTTTATATTTTCATTTGTAATGATATTTTCTTTTAATCCTAATTCAACAATACATTTTGAATAAATATTAGAACGATGAAATAACAACCTATCTTCAGTTTCCACATAATAAAATCCATCTTCTAATTTTTCAGGCGGATCTAACCAAACACTATCAAATCCCATTATATACCATTCGTCTAATGGATAAAGAACACAATACGTATATGCTTTATTTATATCAATAGCCAATAGTTCATCTTCAATATCAAATTGTCCAAGAATAAAACCTCTGTGAGCGCGGTCTTTCACTTGTCGGTTTGTAAATAATTTATAAAGACTAGGTGTTAAATGACTTTCCAAATATTTTTTTTCTTCAAACATTTTCATAGCATAACCTTTTATTCCTGTTCCACGCCATTTTTCTTTTTTGTAATTAGCAAACATTTCACCAACTTGATTGTCTTCTGTATCATAAATATATTTTTTACCATCTAACATAAAACCATCAAAATTCATACTATCACATCTCAATCCTAATGGTAAAGGTGTTTTTCCAGTTTCAATAATTTTCTGTGATAAAACTTCTAACATAGTTCCAGCAAGTTCTATTTTTACAATTTCCAAATCGTCTTTTACTTCTTTATTTTCTTCCTTCATTTCTTTCTTTTTCTTTTTGCCTCCCATCGCGCGATGTTGTAAAGATTTCTTTTTATGATCCGTAATGATTGGATTAAAATGTCCATTTGCTAATAAAGCATATATCGGTGGTATTTTTTTCTTCTTCGGGTGATTGTTTTGATAATAACAAATAAACTCTTCTTTCTCATTAATTAAATAACACGACATTTCAAATCTATTACATAAGTTAAATATCATATCACTTGAAACACCCCAATCACCTTCTATATGTTCAGCATCAAAATCATTAATACCAGTCATTATTTCCCACAATCTTTTTTTATCTTGAGAAACTAATCTTAATTCTTTTGGTATTTTATTATTCCATTTACCATTTTCCATTTTAGTTCCATACGCTTCTTTCATATAATCGTAAAAGCAACAACCTTCTCCACTATTCCATTTTTGCTCGTGATCTATGTGTTTGCTGTCTGGTATTAAACCGAATTCTGCTCTGTAAATAACTGGTAATGATGGTTCAAATATTTCACTAATAACTGGTTTGGAAGTTGATAAAAGTTTAACGAAATTACTACTACCAATATCTAACCCGTGTTCTTGATAATCTTCCTCTATTTTGTCTGCTTTTTTAGAAAGTTCTTTTTGAATATTTTTTTTACTTTTTTTTGATACTTTAATACTAAACGGAACAACTTTATTAGGTCTATTTAGTTTTGTTGGTAAATTACTTTCAGCAAATATAGATAATTGTGGTTGAGCAAAATATCCAAATGTTTGAGTTCCTCTTACTAAATATGTTTTATGTCTTTTACTTTTATCAACAATATTACCAGCCGAGTTTATTCCAAAATTTTTAAATGATTTTAAATTTTTTGGTAAATTAAACGCTTTTTTTTTATATTGTTTGCGTATTTGCTTACGAAACATTTTAGTAAATTCACCATTACGCAATACATTAAATCTCTTTTCCTGATTTCCAATATTTACATAGAACCTTAATGGTTCATTCTTTTCCTTAACAAATCTAGGTGAAGGGTTAGGGGCTTCTTGTGTGTTGGTTTTGCTTTCCATTTATATATATCTATGAGATTTTTTTTTTAAACTCTTTTTCCTAAACAATCTTAATTAATGATATATAATTTGATCCTAGATCAATTCAATTTTATATTTTTTTTTAAACTGGCTAAATCTCTGTTAAATTTACGGGGTGTCTAGGCTGACGGGTTATAGGCAATTAT
>JGI24005J15628_10002094_pt1 | contig 10316 bp, 10 predicted proteins | sample LinPmetageLP40_FD_15628 | JGI IMG/M metagenome (IMG submission 15628) | reverse complement strand
CCAGCCGCGTCATCGCGCCGGTGATCTCGGACAAGGAGCCGGAGACCTGCCGCGACAGGCCGCGCGCGCCGGCGATCACCAGCACGATGCAGCCCGCGATCATCGTCAGCGCCAGCACGATCGCCCATGTGCCCAGCGTGTCCAGCGCCTGCTGCGCGGCATCGGCCTGCAGCCGCAGCGCGGTCTCGATCTCTTCGGCCTGCTGGGCAAGCTGGCTGCCCGAAATATCGATCGCACCGGCCAGCGCGTCGCCGGTGGGCGAGGGGCCATGCGCATTGATCGAGGCCTGCAGTGCGCGCAGTTCGGGCGCGAACCCCTCGACCTGCGTCACCAGCCATTCCATCTGTTCGCGCGACTGGCTGCCGCCACCGTCGAGCGCGATCGTGGCGTCGATCTCGCGGCGCGCCTGGTCGAGCGTGGCGAAGGCCGAGGCGATCATCCGGGCCTCGCCCTCCGCCGCATAGCGCGAGGCGAAATAGCGGCTTTCGGCGATCGAGGTCGCCAATTGCGAGGCGGCCAGCGCGCGCGAAGCGCTGACCGAGGCATCGCCCGCACGCGTCGACAGCACCGCCAGCGTGCCGCCCAGCAGCAGGCCTAGCAATGTGAGGATCAGCGTGAAGGAAATGGCGAAGATCCGCACCTTGCCCGCGATGCTCGCGCGCATATGGGCTAACCGGCCAGCCAGCCGGCGACGCGGCGCGGGGCGCTCGTCGGCGGGCGGGGGCAAGGCGGTGGCGGGCTCGACGGACGGCTGCTCGCTATCGGCTGCGCGAGCGAAAGCGTGGGTAAAATTCGGCTGGGCGGTCATCGGGAAAGCCATGTGATTGGTGATGGCGCCCGATTACGCGCCAGCCCTTACCAAGGCGTAAACCATGACAAGAAAAAGCCCATAAAACCAATGACTTAATTCAGAAACGTCGCGGTCGCGTCGATGTCATAAAGCTTTGAATTCAGGCATTTGCATGATGAAGCGCGGTTTTCAGATCAAGCCCAGCCGTTCGAGCTTGCCCGCCAGCTTGCCGGGTAGCGCATCGCCAATGTCTTCGCCGGGTGCCAGGTCGCGCGGAACCTCGCCCTTGAGATAGCGCCAGCCCTGGTGCGCGCGCTTGGGGCGCGGGTGGACGCGGACCAGTACCGGTTCGAGGTCGATCGACCAGCGCCCGTCGGGGGTTTCGCTGAACCCCAGTATCTCGCTGCGCGCGACGATGCTGTGCTGGTGGATCCAGAACAGCGAACCGCCGATGCACTGTTCCCACTTCGTCGGGCGATAGCGCGTGGTCAGATTGGGGCTGCGCCGCGCGGCGTACCAGTTCTCGATATCGGCATAACTCTGCGCACCGAAGGCGATCTTGGTCAGGTTGAGCGGCATGGGGGTGAGATAGGGGATACCAGCGAAACCTCAACTCCCCCGTCGCCCCGGACCTGATCCGGGGCCGGTGCTTCTTTTCATCGGATGCGGGCGAGGCCAGGCAGCCCCGACCCCGGATGAAGTCCGGGGTGACGTGATGGGGACGGCAAAGTCACCACTTTCCTACATCGATCGATCCCCGGCAGGATGCACCAATGCGCGCATCTCTTCCCCTCCAGTTCCCGTATTTCCGCGGTTTCGCAGCGCAGCAACCACCCGCAGCTTTTTTCGCCCTGAACCGTGTAACACGCGGTCCATGTGTAGGCTTGCTACCCCGTCACCCCGCAGGCCACGGCGAGGCCGAGGAAGGCGAAGAAGCCCATCGAATCGGTGATCATCGTCACGAACACGCTGCTCGCCACTGCCGGGTCCTGGTCGAGCCGTTCGAAAGCGACCGGGACCAGCACGCCCGCCAGCCCCGCGGTGACCACGTTGATCACCATCGCCAGCGCGATCACGGCGCCGAGCAGGGGAGTGAAGATCACGCCCGTCGCCAGCCCCACCAGCACCGCGATGGTCATCCCGTTGAGCACCGCCACGCGCATCTCGCGGATCAGGATGCGGCGCGTGTTGCTGCGCGTCAGCTGGTTGGTGGCGATCGCGCGGACGGTTACCGCCATCGTCTGTGTACCCGCATTGCCGCCGATGCTGGCGACGATCGGCATCAGCACCGCCAGCGCCACCAATTGCTCGATCGCCGCGCCGAACAGTGCGATGATCAGCGAGGCAACCAGCGCGGTGCCCAGATTGGCGACCAGCCAGCGCACACGCGCGGAGTAAGCCTCGCGGATCGGCTCGTTGATGTCGCCTTCGCCCGCGCCGCTCATCAGCAGCGCGTCCTCGCCCGCTTCCTCGGAGATGATGTGGACCACGTCGTCGACCGTCATCTGGCCGACCAGCCGCTCGTTCTCGTCGACCACTGCGGCGCTGATAAGGTTGTACTTCTGGAACATCAGCCCGACCTCTTCCTGGTCGAGCATGACCGGGATCAGCGTCTGGTCGCGCTTCATCACATCGGCCAGCGCAATGCTGCGCGGCGCGCGCAGCACCCAGCTCAGCGCGCAGGTGCCGACCGGGTGGTGCTTCTCGTCGACCACGAAGACCTCGAAGAACTCGTCGGGCAGGTCGCGGCCTTCGCGCAGGAAATCGATCAGATCGCCGACGGTCAGATGCTCGGGCACCGCGACGAAATCGCGGCTCATAAGGCGGCCCGCGGTCTCCTCGGGATAAGCGAGCGCGGACTGGATCGCGATCCGGTCTTCGAGCTCGATCTCGGCGAGGATGGCGCGCTGGTCTGCCTCGTCCAGATCCTCGATCAGCTGGACCGCATCGTCAGTCTCGAGCTGGTCGACGATCTGCGCCACCGCCTCGGGCGGCAGCGCTTCCATCATGTCCTCGCGGACGTAATCGTTGAGCTCGGCGACCACGTCCGAGGTCATCAGATCGGTAATCGTCGCGGCGAGCTGGTAGCGTTCCTCGCGCTCGAACAGTTCGAGCAGATCGGCGATGTCGGCGGGGTGGAGCGGCTCGACCAGCTCGTAGACCGCCTTGCCGTCGCCTTCATTCAGCGCGTCGGCGACCGAGCGGACGAACTCCGCCTTGAGCGTGTTCTCCTCGTCCATCCGTTCGTCGTCGATCCGGTCGTCGGGGCGCGCCTCCTCGACGGGCGGATCGGCCAGCATCACATCGTCTTCGGGCGGCGTCGCATCGGCCATGGCCTGCGGTCTAGGCAGACGCGGCGGGATTGCAAGCAGAGGGTGACACGCCGTGCACAATCCCTATGTAGGCGGCCAACCAATCACAGGAGATACCCCGATGGCGGACAAGCTGACCTTCACTCTCGACACTGGCGATGGCGACAACAAGGACGTGGTCATCAAGCTGCGCCCCGATCTCGCGCCCGGCCACGTCGAACGCATCACCACGCTCGCGGGCGAAGGCTTCTACGACGGGGTGGTCTTCCACCGCGTGATCCCCGGTTTCATGGCGCAGGGCGGCGACCCGACCGGCACCGGCATGAGCGGCAGCGACAAGCCCGACCTCAAGGCCGAATTCAACAGCGAACCGCACACCCGTGGCACTTGCTCGATGGCCCGCACCCAGGTCCCCGACAGCGCCAATTCGCAGTTCTTCATCTGCTTCGACGACGCCGAATTCCTCGACGGCCAGTACACCGTCTGGGGCCAGGTCGAGAGCGGCATGGAACACGTCGACGCGCTCCCCAAGGGCGAACCGCCCGCGAACCCGGGTAAGATCGTGAAGGCGACTGTTGGCTAATGCCTGAAAAGCGCCGCCTTTGTCCTGCCGACAAGAAAGCACTGTCCTATGCCAAGGACAGGCGCAATTCGTTCGGTGAGAATGACAAGGCGGCGCGTAAGGCGATTCCTGCTCGCAAGGCCTGCGAAAACCGCAAGAACCGGCGCAAGGCAGTGCAAGCACTCGACACTTACGAGACGTTCGATGAAGCCTCCGCCGATCTGGTCGAAAGCTCTCTTACCAAAGACGTTGAGCGCGTAGGAGGGTGGAAGAAGAGTCCTGATCAAGCGTTGGCAGACCACATTGCTCAACAGAACGGTTCACGCGACTTTCGCGATGGGCGCAAGCAATGGGTCGGCACCAAGCTGATCGACGCCAAGGAACAGGGTCACACCTCGGTCTCCTATAGCTGGCGTGGGGCCAACGTTGATTCGAAGTTCGATTCAAACTGAGATACGCGCTCCCATGAAACCGACCACCACCCCTCCCAAGACCTACCGGGTCAAGAGCTTCGGCTGCCAGATGAACGTCTATGACGGCGAGCGCATGGCCGAGATGCTCGACGCGCAGGGCATCGCGCCCGCGCCCGAGGGCGAGGATGCCGATCTGGTGGTGCTCAACACCTGCCACATCCGTGAGAAGGCAGCGGAGAAGGTCTATTCGGACATCGGCCGCCTGACCAAGGGCAAGACGCAGGACAAGGCGCCGATGATCGCGGTCGCGGGCTGCGTCGCGCAGGCCGAGGGCGAGGAGATCATGAAACGCTCGCCCGCGGTGAGCATGGTCGTCGGCCCGCAAGCCTACCACCGTCTGCCCGAAATGCTTGGCCGCGCGGTGCAGGGCGAACGCGCGACCGATACCGATATGCCCGCGATCGCCAAGTTCGCCGCGCTGCCCGAACGCCGGCGGATCGGCCCGACCGCCTTCCTCACCGTGCAGGAAGGCTGCGACAAGTTCTGCACCTATTGCGTGGTGCCCTACACGCGCGGAGCGGAAATCTCGCGTCCTTACAGCGACCTGGTGACCGAAGCGCGCAAGCTGGTCGAAGCGGGCGCGAAGGAAATCACGCTGCTCGGCCAGAACGTGTCCGCGTGGGGCGGCGAGAACGATAGGGGCCACGCAGTCGGTCTAGCTGGGCTGATCCGCGACATCGCGGCGATCGATGGCCTCGCGCGTATCCGCTACACCACCAGCCACCCGGCCGACATGGACGACGAGCTGATCGCCGCGCATGGCGACACGCCCAAGCTGATGCCGTTCCTCCACCTGCCCGTGCAGGCGGGCAGCGACCGTGTGCTCAAAGCCATGAACCGCAGCCACAGCGTCGCCAGCTATCTCGAGCTGCTCGACCGCTTCCGCGCCGCGCGGCCCGACCTCGCGCTGTCGGGCGACTTCATCGTCGGCTTCCCCGGAGAGACCGATGCCGAGTTCGAGGAAACGTTGCAGCTGGTCGGCGAGGTTGCCTATGCGCAGGCCTTCAGCTTCAAATACTCGCCGCGCCCCGGCACGCCTGCCGCGACGATGGACGGGCAGGTGGCGAAAGAGGTCATGGACGAGCGCCTGCAGCGGCTCCAGGCCGCGCTCAACCGCGACCAGCTGGCTTTCAACCAGAACACCGTCGGCCGCACCTGCGAAGTGCTGGTCGAACGCAAGGGCAAGCTGCCCGGCCAGTGGCTCGGCAAGACGCCGTGGCTGCAGAGCGCGTGGTTCGAAGGCGACGTGCAGATCGGCGACCTCGTGCAGGTCGAACTGGTCGAGGCGGGCCCCAACTCGCTCGCGGGGATGCTGCGCGAAACCGTCGCTGCCTGATTACAGGGGGATGACTATCCACCGTCTCGCAGCGTGGACCAACTTGCGCGCGGTGCGTTGAAGCCTAAACTCCGAGTCGCATTCGAAAGGAGCCTATGGCCCGCAAACCTGTCCAGAAGGACGCACAGACCTTCTCCCCGCCGCCCTCTCCGCAGCGCGAAGTGCGCCGCGCACAGGTCGATCTCGGCTTCGACAACCAGAGCCTGCTTGGCGCGCTGTTCGGCCAGTTCGACGCCAATCTGGTGCAGGTGGAAAACCGCCTCGGCGTGTTCATCTCCGCCCGCGGCAACCAGCTGCATATCGAAGGCCCCGAAGACAGCGTCGCCCGCGCGCGCGACGTGCTCAAGGCGATGTACGACAAGCTGGCCGTGGGGCAGGATCTCGACGCGGGGGCGATCGAGGCGCTGATCACCATGTCGGACGAACCGACGCTCGACGGGATCGTCGGCACCGAACCGGGAAACGACAAGGGCGGCCCGCCGATCATGATCCGCACGCGGCGCAAGACCATCGTCCCGCGCAGCGCGATGCAGACGACCTATATGCGCAGCCTGGTGCGCGACGATATCATCTTCGCGCTGGGTCCGGCAGGGACGGGCAAGACCTATCTCGCGGTGGCGCAGGCGGTCGCGCAGCTGATCACCGGCAGCGTGCAGCGGCTGATCCTCTCGCGTCCGGCGGTGGAGGCGGGCGAAAAGCTCGGATTCCTGCCCGGCGATTTGAAAGAGAAGGTCGATCCCTACCTGCGCCCGCTGTACGACGCGCTCTACGATTGCATGCCGCCCGAACAGGTCGAGCGGCGGCTGGCCTCGGGCGAGATCGAGATCGCGCCGATCGCCTTCATGCGCGGACGCACGCTGGCCGATGCCTTCGTCATCCTCGACGAAGCGCAGAACACCACGCGCGAACAGATGAAGATGTTCCTCACCCGCTTCGGCCAGAACAGCCGGATGGTGATCTGCGGCGATCCGCGGCAGGTCGACATTCCCGGCGGCGACGGGATGAGCGGACTGGCCGATGCGGTCGGCAAGCTCGAAGGCGTGGACGGCTTCGGCACGATCCGCTTCACCGCCGCCGATGTGGTGCGCCACCCGATCGTCGGTCGCATCGTCGAGGCCTACGAGGGGCCGAGCGCCTAATGACAAAAACCATTATGTCGTCACCCCCGCGCAGGCGGGGGTCCCGCTACCTTCGGGCGTGACTTTCGAGAAAGGCGGCTACGTTTACATCATGGCAGACCGCTACCGCGGTACCATCTATGTGGGCGTGACTGCCGATATCGCCGCGAGGGCAGTGCAGCACCGCGAAGGGAAGGGCGGGTCGTTCATCCACCGGTATGGGCTCGCACGGCTCGTCTATCTCGAAGGCTACGATTACATTACCGATGCTATCGCGCGCGAGAAGGCGGTGAAGAAATGGAACCGCGCGTGGAAGATCAGGGCGATCGAGGAGCGGAATCCCGAGTGGCACGATCTGTTCGACACGCTGAACATGTAGCAGGAGCGGGATCCCCGCCTGCGCGGGGATGACGAAGGATTAGAACGGTGGATTTCGACATCGACATCGACGGGTGGCCCGCGGAGGTCGAGTGGGATGCGCTGACCGTGCGCGCGCATGCGGCGCTGTGCGGTGTCGAGCCGGCGCTGGGCAATCCGCGGCTGACCGCTTCGGTGCTGTTCACCTCCGATGCGGATGTCCACGCCTTGAACAAGGAATGGCGCGGCAAGGACAAGCCGACCAATGTGCTGTCGTTCCCCATGCTCCAGCGCGGCGATTTGCTCGACCTCGCCCCCGAGGGGCCGCCCGAAATGCTCGGCGATCTGGCGCTGGCCGCGGGCACCTGCGCGCGCGAGGCGGCGGACAAGGGAGTGCCGCTCGAGGCGCATGCGGCGCACCTGCTCATCCACGGTTTGTTACACCTTGCGGGCCATGATCATGTCGATTCGGACACGCAGGCCGAGGCGATGGAAGCGCTCGAGATCGCAGCGCTTGCAAAATTGGGTATCGCCGACCCATATGGGGACCGCAACTGACTGGAGTGCATAATTAGGGCCATGCCCGATTCGTCATCACCCGCGGGAGACGCGGAGAGTAGCAGCGGGCTCATGCTCGCCATCCGGAAATTCTTCGACCCCGACTACGGCGAACGCTCGCTGCGTGCGCAGCTGGAAGACGCGATCGACGAGCACGAGGACGAAAACGGCGACGACACGCCCGAGCATAGCGGCACAGGCGACCTGTCGCTGGTCGAGCGCCAGATGCTACGCAACCTGCTGCATTTTTCCGAGCACGATGCCGACGATGTCGCGGTGCCGCGCGGCCAGATCATCGCGATCGAAGCCACCGCCAGCTGGGACCAGCTGGTCGAGACCTTCGCCGAACATGGCCATTCGCGCATGCCCGTCTACCGCGACCAGCTCGACGATGTGATCGGCATGATCCACATCAAGGACGTCTTCACCATCCTCGCCCGGCGCGAGGCCCCGCCGAGCGACTGGACCGTGCTGATGCGTCAGCCGCTCTATGTCCCGCAAACGCGCAACGCGCTCGACGTGCTCGCCGACATGCGCGCGCAGCGCATGCATCTGGCGGTGGTGGTCGACGAGTTTTCGGGCACCGACGGGCTCATCACGATCGAGGACCTGGTCGAGGAAATCGTCGGCGAGATCGAGGACGAACATGACGAGGCGCCCGAGGAATGGATCGTCGATATCGGCGAGGGCATGTGGGACTGCGACGCCCGCGCCGAACTCGACGATGTCGCCGAGAAGGTCTCGCCCGCGCTGGCCGAGGTCGAGGAATCGGTCGATACGCTGGGCGGGCTGGCCTTCGTGCTGGCCGAACAGGTGCCCGAGGTCGGGCGTGTGCTCGAACATCGCAGCGGCTGGCGGATCGAGGTCACCGATGGCGACGAAACCCATGTGAAGCGCCTGCGCCTGCACGCACCCGAGGATTCTGCAACAGTCACGTGACGACAGTTGCAGATTATCGCACATTCGCCCTCGACAGCGACGAATTGCGACCATAGCGTGCAACCACATGGCTACCCGGCGACTGCCCCCCTTGCGCGCCCTCGAGGCGTTTGTTCGCACCGTCCGGCTCGGCTCCGCGCGCGGTGCGGCAGACGAGCTGGGGCTCAGCCCTTCGGCGCTGTCGCGGCGGATCGGCAATCTGGAAGAATTCGTCGGCAAGAAGCTGTTCACCCGCGCGCGCCAGTCGATGCAGCTGACCGATGACGGACACGCCTTTTTCGAAGCGGTGAACCCGCAGCTTGAAGCGCTCGCACGCGCGGTCGAAAGCCAGTCGGAGAACCTTTCGCTGCTGCGCCTGCGGCTGGGCGTGCTGCCGCTGTTCGGCACGCAGCGGCTGTTCCCCAAGCTTGGCGAACTGCGCGAACGCCATCCGCTGCTGCATATCGATATCGATACCGGCGCGCATCTGGAGGACCGGGTGGGCGACGTGCTCGACGCCGCGATCATCCTCTCGCGCGGGCCATCGCGCGGGCTGCATGCCGTCCGGCTCGATTACAACAAGGTCCACGCGATCTGCAATCGCGACCTCGCCGACAAGCTCGGGTCCACGCCCGACCGGGACTTGCTCGCCCGGCAGACTTTCCTGATCCACAACGAACTGCCCGAAAGCTTCACCGCCTGGCGCGCGGAAATCGGCTTCGCCGATCTCGAACCGGCGGCGATCGACCATTTCGATTCGGGCCAGATCATGCTCGAGGCAGCCGCGCAGGGGCTGGGCATCGCGATCATGCATGACGACCATATGCGCCGCGCGGCCGACAGCCGGCTGGCGACGCTGTTCGAAGTCGCGGTCGAAAGCCCCTATAGCTACTGGTTCGTGTGCAAGCCCACCGCGTTGGAAGAACGCCCGGTGCGGCTGTTCCACGACTGGCTGGTCAAGGCCGGGCTCTAGCCTCTAGCTTTCGCCGGTCTTTGCATCGGGCGCGAAATAGCGGATCGCTTCGACCGTATGGCGGAAATCGCGCAGCGGTTCGTCGAGCGTCGCGCCCAGTTCTTCCTCGATCTCCTCGCGCGCCTTTGCGGCGATCGCCTTGCGCCCGTGATATTCCTCGGGGCTGAAGGGCTCGAGATAGGTGATCCGCAGGCGGAACGAGCCCTTGCGCGCCATCACGCGCATCGCGTTGTTGAGGCCGTCTTCCTCGCCGATCCAGCCGATGAATTCGGACACCTCGCCATAGTCGAGCACCACCGGCTGGACGAGCACGCCCGGCGGCGGGGGTTCGAGCACCGACAGCATCGAGCTCTTGAACGGCAGCAGCGATTTGCCATCGGTGGTCGTGCCTTCGGGGAAGACGGTGACCGACCAATTGTCCGCCAGCGCCTCTTTCAGCGCATTGATCTGCTGGGCCACGTCCATGCGGTTCTCGCGCTTGACGAAGACGGTGCGGTTGAGGCGGCACAGCCAGCCGATGACGGGCACTTGGGACAGTTCGTATTTGGCGACGAAGGCGGTCCCCGTCGCGCCTGCCAGTGCAAGGATATCGACCCATGAGACATGGTTGGCGATAAAGAACACGTCGCGCCGCAGCGGCGTCCCGCGGATATGCACCCGCGCCCCGACGACCCAGGCGGTATAGCGCAGGAACAGCATCGGGAAGGGCGAGCCATAGGCGAACACCCGGTAGAGGTAATGCAGCGGCACGCTGACCAGCAGCCCAAGCAGGATACCCAGCGTGCGCAAGGCGAAGCGCAGCCATTCGCGCACGGTCAGCGGGGTTTTCTCGCCGCGCATCGCGGCCAGCCGGCGGGCGGACAGGCGGGCCAGCCGCCGTTCGGCCTGCGCGAGGCCCTTAGCCTTCGCGGTCGAGGCG
>JGI24005J15628_10002093_pt1 | contig 10316 bp, 9 predicted proteins | sample LinPmetageLP40_FD_15628 | JGI IMG/M metagenome (IMG submission 15628) | reverse complement strand
TAAATAAAAAAATTGAAGATTTTTGTCTGTTGTAAATTTTTTTATAACGCTAATTGCTTCAAAATTATCACCAATAACAAAATTTTCAAGTGATTTAATCGAAGGTGGATGTATGTTGAGTAAAAGTTGATCCATTATTGCTCTAGGGCAGCATGTGCCTATTAAGTAAAATTAAGTTAAAATCTTACTATACATAAATTCGCAAACCTAATAAGGATTAAACTAAATTGTCTCAAAATAAAGCTGAAGATACCTCAATTACTTACAAGGATTCTGGAGTAGATATTGAGGCTGGAAACAGCCTTATTGATAGAATTAAACCATATGCAAAGTCTACTTTTAGAAAAGAGGTTTTAGGTGGGTTAGGTGGTTTTGGGTCAATGTTTGAGATGCCAAATCATATTAATAATCCAGTACTTGTTTCTGGTACTGATGGTGTGGGCACAAAGCTTAAATTAGCGTTTGAACTTAATAAACATGAGACTATAGGGCAAGACTTAGTTGCAATGTGTGTCAATGACATTATTGTTCAAGGAGCTGAACCTTTATTTTTTTTAGATTATTTTGCTTGTGGAAAATTAAATACCCAAATTGCTGAAAAAGTTATCAAGGGAATTAGTGATGGATGCAAGTTAGCAAAATGTTCTTTGGTTGGAGGTGAAACTGCAGAAATGCCTGGTATGTATCAAGGCGATGAATATGATTTGGCTGGCTTTTGTGTTGGCGCAGTAGATAAAAATAAAATAATCGATGGTAAAAGTGTAGAAGAAGGAGATATCCTAATTGGAATAAGCTCATCTGGAGCACATTCAAATGGATATTCCTTAATTAGAAAAATTATATCTGAAAAAAAAATTAATTTAGATTCAAAGCTTGATAATGAATCTATAGGTGATTTATTAATCAAGCCTACGAGGATTTATACACATTCAATTTTAGAAGTTTTAAAAACTGAAAAAATAAATGCAATGGCACATATAACCGGAGGTGGGCTGACTGAAAATATTCCAAGAGTCATTCCTAAAGAATACAAGGCTGTTATAACCAAAAATTCCTGGAAAATTCCTAAATTATTTGATTGGATAAAGTCTGAAGCAAACCTAGAAGATGATGAGTTATTTAAAACATTTAATTGTGGTATTGGCATGGTTATCATAGTAGAAAAAGAATCAAAAAGTAGAGTAATGACATCTCTCAGAGATTCAAAAGAGAATGTTTTTGAGATTGGGAAAATTACTAAAAAAAATGGCAATGAAACACAAATACAAATTCTCTAAATTTTTATTAGTATTAGTTTTTTTTTCTCAGACTCTATTTGCTTTCAAAAAGCTACCAGAGAATTTTTATATTAACTATGAATTATTCCAGTTTATAAAGCTTAGAAATATTGAGGTAGAAAAAACGCAAATATCTTCTGGTGAAATAAAATTACAATATGAGGAGAAAAAGAAACAATACGATTTGAATATTTTGTTAAAGACCAAAAAATTTCTAAAATTTTATGGTGATAAAGACATTAAGAGCACTGGCTTTGTGAGTAAAAACGGACTTTTATTTAACTCATTTATAGTTAACGACTTAAAAAAACCAAAAAAAAATATACAAGTGGTTTATGACAGAAAGAAAAATCAACTTAAAGTTGATTACAAGAAAAAAATAACAAAAAAAAAGTACGATGGAAAATTATTAGATATTCCTACATTAATTCTACAATTTCACTTTGAAAAAACTAAACCAAAATATTCATTTGATTTCGTTGTAGGGAAAAAAATTAATAACATTAAGTATAAAAAAATAAAAGATGAAAGTATAAGGATCAACGGAAAAAAATATCTAACTGAACTATACGAAGGCGAAATTAAGTTAGTAAAAAATTCAAAGCATTTTATTTGGCTTTCAAAAGGGCCTTATAGAGTTCCTATTAAAATAAGATTAAAAATGAAAGGTGGGTTAATGATTGATCAAAATTTAAAAACAACAGATCTTAAATTGAAGAACTAGATGAATAGATTTTCTATAAAATCATGTGCTGAGGTTTTAGAAGAAAGCTTTTCTAATAACTTTTCGGCTGATTCTCAGTTGAGTTTCTTTTTTAAAAAAAATAAAAATATAGGAAAATCTGAAAGATCACTCATTGCAGATACTTACTATAATGTCATCAGAAATAAAAGATATTTAGAAGCTTTAGGATCGACATCAAATCCATTTAAATTAATTCTTATCTATTTAATTAAATTACAAGGAAGGAGTATTCGTGATTTATTACCCATGATTAGTGAGGAAAATGGAATATGGCTACCAAAATTAAAGCAAATAAACTAACCAATATAGATCTTTCAGTAAAATTGAGCTTACCTGACTGGTTCTGGTCAAAACTGTCTACTCAATACAATGAAAAAATTGCCATTAAAATAGCCAACTCGCTTCTATTACCAGCTCAACTCTGTGTCAGAGTAAATGCCCTCAAAGGGAAAAATAGGCAGGAGGTAATTACTGAACTTAAGAAATCATTTCCGGAGGTGCAGGATCAAATTTTTGAAACTAAAATATCCCCTATAGGTATTATTTTACCTAGAGGTAGCTTCATACAGAAACATCTACTTTACCTTGAGGGTAACGTCGAAATTCAAGATGAGGGAAGTCAATTATTATCATTTTTAGCTGATGCAAAAAGAGGGCAAATGGTCGCAGACTTCTGTGCTGGAGCTGGAGGCAAAACGTTAGCTATGGCATCAATGATGAAAAATACGGGAAGAATTTATAGTTTTGATATCTCAGGTAAACGATTGGATAACCTCAAAGTTAGATTAAAAAGATCTGGCGCATCAAATATTTCGATGCAAAGAATTTCAAGTGAAAATGATACTAAAATTAAAAGATTAAAGGAAAAGTTTGATAGGGTGCTAGTCGACGCTCCATGTACCGGCTTTGGGACTTTACGAAGAAATCCAGACCTGAAATGGAAGCATTCAGAGAAGACATTAATGGAACTAATTGTTAAACAAAGGAATATCCTTCAATCAGCAGCTAGATTATGCAAAAAAAAAGGGTTATTAATTTATGCAACATGTAGCCTACTTAATGAAGAAAATGAGGAACAAGTGACAAATTTTTTATCAAAAAATTTAGATTTTAAATTATTATCAAAAACTGTAATACTTGAAAAGTTTGGTATTTCTTTGAATGATAAAAAATATCTAAAGTTAAATCCATTTGAAAATGACACGGATGGTTTTTTTGGCGCAGTTATGGAGAAAGTTAGATAATGAAAAATGCAAATAAATATATACTGCTTGCTGCGTTAGCGGGAATAATAATTGGATTAGTTATAAAAAAATTCCCCGATTCATTAATACTTCAATATATTTCAGATATCTCCATTCTGGTAGGCCAAATTTTTATTACTACCCTTAAGATGATTTTGGTTCCTCTAGTATTTTTTTCTATTGTTAATGGAATTTCAAACCTAGCTTCCTCAAATAAAGCAGGTACTATCTGGAGATCAACCCTTTTATATTTTGCAGGCACTATGTTTTTTGCAGTTTTTATTGCAATGTTAGCAATGAATTTTTTTAAGCCAGGCGTAGGAGTTTCTATAGATACTTGGCAACTAAATGAGGTAGCAACGTCTGAAGCTTTGTCTTTTAAAGATTTTATTTATCAATTTATTTTAGGTTTATTTGAAAATCCGTTTGCATCACTATCTGAGGGGAAAATCTTACCTCTTATTATATTTTCTATCTTGATAGGCATAGCTCTTAACGAGAAAAATAAAGCATTAAATTCAGCAAGAGATTTTTTTAAAAGCTTCTATGAAATAGTTTTTAAAATTGTAAATTGGATTATGTATATCGCTCCTTTTGGGATATTTGGTCTGTTGGTAAATATGGTCGTAAGTCAGAATATAACAATCTTTTCTCAAGTTGGTATTTTTATGTTGATTGTTATTGGAGTAATTTTATTTCATGGAATAATATTTTTACCAACACTATTGTTTATATTCAATAGAATAAATATTATTTCTTTATGGAAAGGAGGGAGAGTGTCGTTTATCTCGGCATTTGCGACAAGTTCGAGTAGTGCCACTCTCCCTATTACACTCAAGGCGTCACAGGATAATTTCGGCACATCAAAAGATGTCTCTAATTTTGTTTTGCCTATAGGCGCCACCATGAATATGGATGGAACTGCAATGTATGAGGCAGCAGCAGCGTTATTCATTGCAAATTTAGTAGGACTAGACTTAGCATTATCCCAACAGTTTATTTTATTTTTTATTGCGATGATTGCCTCAATCGGGGCACCTGGAATCCCAAGTGCAGGAATGGTGACAATGGCTATGGTACTTCAAGTATTAGGACTTCCATTAGAAGCGTTAGGCATATTAATTCCGATGGACCGTTTGTTAGACACCTTTCGCACAACGGTTAATGTTGAAGGCGATTTAGTAGGTACTTTAATTATTGATAAATTAGTTAAGAATTAACTTTTTTTTCGTTCTAAAAAATCTAATGATAATGAGTAAGCGGAAGGTATGACTACTAAAGTGAGTAACGTAGACGACAACATACCTCCAATAACAGCAACTGATAATGGACCATTAGTTTCTGATCCTGCACCATACCCCATAGCAGCTGGTAAAAGAGCAAGTATAAGTGTAAGTGAGGTCATAAGAACAGGCCTTAGTCTAATAGGGCAGGCTTCTAGAAGTGCTTGATTAGTGCTCTTTCCCCTTGCTTTTACTTGGTTGGCCATATCTACCAGTAGAATTGAATTTTTGGCGACCAGGCCTATTAACAATACCATTCCAATCATTGAGTATATATTCAGGCTATTTCCAGTAACCCATAACAACATCACACCTCCAATAATTGCCAGAGGTTGTGCGAGCATTACGATTAAAGGTAGGAAAAATGAGTTAAATAGACTTGATAAAACCATATATAAGAGAACTGTTGCTAAGGAGAAAGCGAATATAATATTACTTGTAGTTTTGGCAAATTCTTTAGCCTGACCAACAAGCTTAATAGAATATTCACTGGGAAGTATTTTTTGACTGGCATTGTTTACAACTTTGACGGCTTCGCCAAGAGAAATTGTTGGGTTGGCATAAAAGTTGGCTGAGTATTGTAAATCTTGTCTACCCATTACAGCTGGACCTAGCGACTCTGTAAAGCTCGCAATAGAATCAAGTCTTACAAGTTCACCCGTATCACTTTTTAAATTAATTTTTTTAAGGTCAGCTATTTCTTCAATAATGCCATCTTTTGCCTTCATTCGAATGTCATATCTTTGGCCATCTCCAGGTTCATCATTAAACCGAGCCACATCAAGCCCATTACTAAATACGGAAATCGCATTTGCAATATTGGCTGCACTAATTCCAAAACTAGCTGCTCTCTCCCTATCAATTTGAAGGTTCATTTGAGGTAGGTTGAGTTGTAAATCTAAATCAATGCGACCTAGACCTTCGATTTGTGATAAATCGTATTGTAGCTGATCTGCCAAGGATGAAACAGTCTCAATATTTGGTCCGATGAGAGAGAATTGTAACGGCTCAGACCTTCTTCCACCTGCAATAGAGGGAGCAGATATAAAAGCTTTTACCCCAGTTAAAGAATCAAAATCATTTTTAATTTGTTTTATTATTTCTGATTGTGACAGTAAACGATTTTGTTTATCTTTAAGCATCACACTTATGAACCCTGAATTAACCTGACCCCTACTTCCTAAGCCAATAGAAGAAAATACACCTTTAATAACACCATCGTACTTATCAAGAACACTTTCAATTTCAAGTAATTTTTTATAGGTATAGTCCATATTAGATCCGAGTGGAGTTTTAAATCTAACGCTAAATCTACTTTCATCTTGTTCGGGCAAAAAAGTTTTTTCTACTTTTGAAAAAAAGAATCCACTCGATAGAACAATAAGAAAGCTCAACAAAAGAACTTTCCAACGATGATTTAGTGACCAAGTTAAAACTTGCTTATAAAATTTTTCAAGCTTCGTAAAAGTTCTATCAAATCTTGATAAGAAGCTAATTGTTTTTTCATTTTTTGCTAAGAACTTTGAACATAGCATCGGGGTTAATGTAAGTGAAACGACTAATGAAACAAGCACTCCACTAGTCACGACAATTGCAAAAGATTCAAAAAAACGACCTACAATGCCTTCCATAAATATAACGGGACCAAAAATACATACTAAAGCAATGGATGAAGCCAATACGGCAAAAACNACTTCATTACTTCCATTAACAGCTGCATTAAAAATATTCTTATCAATTTTTTTATGATGTCTAAACACNTTCTCAAGAACAACGATGGAGTCGTCAACTACAATTCCAATCAGTAGAATCAACGCTAACAATGTCATNCTGTTAAAAGTAAAATTATAGAAATACATAATGGCTATGGCTCCCAAAAGGGAGATTGGTATAGCTACAGCTATAATAAATGTTGATCTTATCGAACCAAGAAATAAAAGAACAATGAGTGATGCAAGAATAGTACCTTCTATAATATGTTCCTGAAGTGACTTCACCATGGACTTAATATAAATTGAATCATCTGTTGAATACTGAATTTTTAATCCTGGAGGTAAATTTGGTGTAATTTCATTTTCAATTTTTTCTCGCACTTTTTTAATGATATCTACGGTGTTGGTGTTTGCAACCTTTACAATACCTAAGCCAATACTTGTTTCACCATTAAACCTAGCAGTCTCTCTATAGTCATCAAGACCATCTTCAATCTCAGCAACATCTTTAACCTTAATTGCTCCCCCATCTCTGTATGTAATAATCATTTCTTGAATATCTTTGACATTATGAAATTCTAGGTCAAGTTTAAACATTTTTTCTGATTTAGATCTTACAAGAAATCCTCCTGGAAATTGGACGTGTTCATTATCAAATGCAGAGATAAGATCTTCCGCTGAAATTTTAAGTGCTGACATTTTTTCAGGTAAAAGATTTATTCTTACAGTCCTATCTCTTTTTCCACCTAATCTAATTTCACCTACACCGTCTACTGTTTCAATTTTTTTCTTTAAGATGTTTGATGCATATAAATTGAGCTGTTGTATTGTTCGGTTTCCTGTTAAAGATAACCACATGATTGCACTTGCATTTGTTTCGATTTTTCTTACAACTGGTGGGACAACGTCTTTTGGAAGTCTGCGAGCAACTTGGCTTACTTTTGATTGAATTTCATTAAAAGCAACCTCAATATTTTTATCTAAATTAAAAGTAATACTTACTACTGATACACCTGGAGAAGACTCAGATCTAACAGACTCAATTCCTGGCGTTGTATTGACAGCATTTTCAATAATATTAGTAATACTAGAATCTATAATTTCTGGATTTGCACCCTTAAGAGAGGTTGTTACAGACAGAATGGGAAATTCAACCATAGGAAATTTATCAATCCCTATTTTTTGGAAACCTATAATACCTAACAGTACAAAGATTCCAGATATCATCCAGGCTAAAACATGTCTTCGAATTGAAATTTCAGGCAGTGTCATTATTTATTTTTGCGTAATTTTAATTTTAGCTTCATCAGTAAGATAAGCAGCACCATCGACAGCTATCAATTCACCAAGCTCTAGACCCGCAGTAATTTCAGTATTCCCATTCTGGGTAATTCCTGTTTGAACAGACTTTTCAAATGCAACATCATTTATAACCACATAAACAACTTGTCCAGCTGGCCTGAGAATTATACTTTGCTCAGGAACACTTAAATTGCTTATCTCTTTAAAAACTACGGTTCCTCTGACACTGCCTCCAGCTTGCCAATTAGGTTGATTTACAATATCAGCAATAACATCAATTGAAAGAGTGTCAGAAATTAGTTGTGGCTTTAATTCTGCAATTTTTACTATAATTTTTTCTTGTACTATCGGGCTTTTAAGTTCAATAGGTAGTCCTGGTTTAAGTTTTGTCGCTAACCTTTCTGGAAATGGAACATGAGCTCTTAATCGATCATTATTCATAATCTGAATTATTGGATCTCCTACTTTAAGAAAATCTCCAACTGATGCTATTTGTTTCTCAACTTTTCCATTAATCGGTGAATAAATTTTAGTTTTACTTAATCTATAATTAGCTATTTTAGCTCTTGCCTCTGATATTTTAATTAATTCTTCTGTTTCATTTTTTTGATTTACTATTTCATCAAGTGCATTAGGTGATATAAAATTCTGATCAACTAATTCAGCATTTCTTTGGTAGGTTTTATTTTGACCAATTAAGCGTATTTTAAGTTGGCTTAATTCAGCTTCAGCTAATTCAAGTTGAAAGCGATAATCTTGATCATCAAGCTGAGCAATAAGATCTCCTTTTTTCAGGATGAAACCTGTTTTGGTATATATTTTTTTTACTGAGGATGCAATTTCCGATCTGATTGTGGGATCCATTAATCCTTCAATAGTCCCTATGGCTGACTCTTGATCTTTAAAATTATAGATTTGAACAAGTGAAGTAGTGATATTAATCGTTCGCTGTTTCTTTTTTTCTACCACCTCATCTTGCCCGCAACTAACAAAAAGAAAGGTTAAAAAAAACAAAATAAAAACTTCTTTAAACATTAAAATTTTCCGTATTAATTAAATTCCAATCAAAAAAATCACCCGGATCAGTTTTTCGACCAGGGGCTATATCACTGTGCCCAACAATATCTGTTACAGGATATTTCATGCGCAATGACTTTAAAAGATTTATTAAAACTTTATATTGAATATTTTCGTACTTTATTATATCTGAACCCTCAAGCTCTATACCAATTGAAAAATCGTTACAATTTTTTTTATCTTTCCAAGATGACTTTCCCGCGTGCCAAGCTTTATTCAGGCAAGAAACAAACTGTATTAGTTCACCTTTTCTTTTAATTAAAAAATGTGAGGAAACCTTAACGTCTTTTATTTTTTTAAAATAAGTATGCTCGCTAATATCAAGATTATTTAAAAAAAAATCTTCTATATACGAATTACCAAATTTATTTGGTGGAAGGCTGATGCAATGTATAACAATTAATGAAATGGTTTGCTTAGATGACCTTAAATCATAATTAGGAGACTCGATTTGTTTAACATGGGGTAGATAGCCATTTTCATCAATCGTAAATAATTTATCTTTTGAAGTCATTGATTCAATTATAATCAAGTATTAAATAATTAAGTAATTGATTTAACTTTTTATAAGATATGAGGTGATGTTATGTTTACAGACGAATTTCTAAAACTTTTTTTTGACGCAGTTTTGTTTGGGATTGTAGATAATGGGGTGATGCTTGTGGGCGCGTTTTTTGGGCTTGGGTTAGAAAAATATCTACCTGAACGCTTCCAGGTTGGTTTAGGTGCAATTATTGGAGCTGGCCTTGGTAATACCGTAAGTGATTTTATGGGGGGGGCGGTTAGTTTAAATTGGGCATTAGCATTCGGAACAGCGTTAGGTTGTTTGATTGCATTAATCCTAATTCCAGTCATTCATAGTATAAAAAATAAAGCATAATAGCTAGTCAGTTAAATGAAAGCTAATTATATTTTAAGGCTCTACGGTTGTTTATTTTATGAAATCCTTATTCAAACTGCGTTATGGTTTTTAGTTGCATTTATTACGATATTTATATCTACAATCAATTCGACAGATCAACCTCATATTTTTCAGTTTATTTTATGGGTAACTTCGGGAGTTTATTTTGTTTCTTCTTGGTACTATGGAGGACAAACTTTGGCTATGAAGGCTTGGAAAATAAGGCTTGAATTACCTATAAAGAATAAATTTATTTTTTGTGTACTGAGGTATTTTTTAGTTGTATTGGATTAATTTTATTTTTTATTTTTTATATGAATATCTTATTTGGATCAAAGCAATATTTGCATGATTTAATTATGGGATTAAAAATTAGAGACGTTCGAATCTCATAATCATATAAATGCCCAAAGATAAAAATAAGAAAGAGGGAAGGAGGGAGCTTAAAAAAGGAGGCCAGTCATTTAATAAGCCTAAATGACGGAATAATGTATTTATAATTTGATAAGCAATTCCGATAGAAATGCCAATGAACATTTTTAAAAATTTACCTCCGGATCGTTGTTGCAAAAAACCAAATGGAAGGGCAAATAGAATCATTACTATTGGCATCAGTGGATTAATCAATTTTTCCCATAAAGCAGTTTCGTATTTAGATGATCTTTGATTATTGATTTTAAGATAATTAATAAATTTTACTAAGTTAAATATTGACATTTTGTCGGGTGAAATTATCAAAACATTCATCATTTCTGGGCGTATCAATGACTTCCAA
>JGI24005J15628_10002085_pt1 | contig 10330 bp, 12 predicted proteins | sample LinPmetageLP40_FD_15628 | JGI IMG/M metagenome (IMG submission 15628) | reverse complement strand
TTAATAACTTCCATTCCAGCAACATCATTCCGCATAGGTAATCTTACATAAATATTAAATATTGTGAATACTTGTAATAACGCAAGTTCTTTCGAATTTAAATTCTCTTTTTTCTTAATGGGTTTTAATTCGTCAGCCATTTTATTAATCATTTCATATATTTCATCTGTTGTTGAAAAGTTCTTACTTTGTTTATCACTAATAACACCGCTTTTTTGATCTTCACTATATTTATCATTTAATTCATCTCTTTTTTTAGAATATGTTTCAATTAATTCATCATATTCTTTTTTATCATTTAGAGCCATTAATAATACAATAATCGCGTTTAAATGATTTCTTTGACTTGTATAATGTAGGTGACTTATTTTATCCATTACATTATCTGGTTTATCTAAAAAATCATAATTATCAGTATCAAAAATAGTTTTTAATTTTTTTAAATTTGTCATGTATTGTTTAATTGTATTTTCTTTTAGGTTAGGTCGTGATTCTTTAATATCTTCCATAATATTATTTGATTCAATTGTCATTTATATATTATATATATATAAATTAATTTAAAATATAAAACGATAAAAAAAAGATTAATTATTTTAATCTTTCTTCCGCAACTTTAAATATTTCTTCATCCATTTCAATTCCAATAAAATTACGATTCATATTTTTACAAGCAACACCAGTAGAACCAGACCCCATAGTTGGATCAAGTATTACATCACCTTCTTTGGAATAATATTTAAATATCCACTCCATCAATTGAACTGGTTTTTCTGTTGAGTGTTTCCCACGAGTTGATTTAATTTCTAACATAGTTGTTGGAAGGGGTGGTTCATAAGCAGTCCCACCATTTCTTCCAATATATAACTCTTTATCAAAATTTTTTAGTTTTCCATTATTCAATCTATTTGTAAAATCATAACAATCTGGTTCTCCTTCTTTAACAACTGATACTGGAAGGGGTGGGTCATAATGTGGTTCAGCTTTCAATAATCCATTTCTTGATATTTTACTATATAAACCACCTTTATTTTTATATTTTTCGTCAAGTTCTTCTTTAACAACTGATACTGGAAGGGGTGGGTCATATGCGGGTGTTCTAACATTACTCGGTCTTTCATCTATCATTTTATCTGGATCAAAACCATATATATTATTAATTTCTTTAACAACTGATACTGGAAGGGGTGGGTCATAAAACTTTTCTTCACCTTTTTTTGACCTTCTTAATGGTTTTTTTCTTTCTTGACCGGTAATTCCAACTTTTCCACTTGAATGAATTATACCATTATGTTCTTCTTCTGTTTTTTTACCTTCTTTAATAAATTTATGTTGATGACTTGATAAATCATAAAAAGGTAGTTTTTCATAAAATACATAAACCATTTCGTGTTTTCGCATCGGCATCTTTTTAGCACTTAAAAATCCAGCGGGGGCAGATTTAACCCATACTAAATCATATCTAAAAAAACATTTCTTCGGTGCTGACTGAATTAATGAAACTCCAAATTTAGTTGTTGTTGTCATAAATATTGGTGTATTTAATTTTTTAATTCTCATCACTTGTTTCCAAAATAATTCTAAATCAATTTTACAATCCCACTTGCAACTTGTCTGTCCGTATGGTAAATCACAAAAGATTAAATCAATTGACTTATCATCAAGGTCTTTCATTTTTTCTAAACAATCTCCATTAAATATTTGACATGTTGATTTTGGATTTTCCATTTATATATATTATATATATATAAATTAATTTAAAATATAAAACGATAAAAAAAAGATTAATTATTTAAAATATATTTTATTATTTTTGATTCACCTTCGGGATAAACCTTACAATATTTTATATTTTGTTTTCTGTTGGTATAAATTTTTAACATTTTATAAGACATTTTTGAATAAATACAATCTTTATAAAAAATATATCTTTTTGTCTCTTTTAATTTATCCATTTAATTATTATATATAATATAATAATTATTATAAAACGGATTTATGCAAATCTGGAAGTCATTTTTCCATCAACTAATTCACACACTTTTAATAGTTCCAACCAAACCCTTAATGTATAAGTTCCAGCAGTTAGGTTGGGGTTCTTGTAGGTTAGATCCATTCCACGACTATTAACTCGTTCCGCACGATTGGGACGAATACTATTCCAGAAGAAACGACCACTTAATCCCGTGTTTTGAATGTTCCCTTCGAAACCATGGGGGGTGATAGTTAAAGCACCCGCTTCTCTCGAATATTCCCCACGAGTAACCATAGGAACTGCGCCTTCGCTCTGTTGAGTAGTTGAGAATAAAAGGGCGTTGTTGGATCTATCATGTGAAAATTCATATCGGTCATTATATAGTAAATTTAATGTGGCTTCACTTCCATTAACTGGGGCGAATGAACCATAACCATTAATTAGAGACCGAGAGACGAAATTAGCATTAGATTCAAGACCAATAATACATTTGGATACAAGGCGACCATTTCCACCAACATTAAATACAAGGTTGGTGAAATCACTTTGAACCCCAGTTCGTTTCGCTAATGTATATTCTTTAAAACTAAACGAAATGGATTTATTCTGGTCTCTATATTTTTCCATAACTTCACCATCATAACTAATACTATCATAAATCATTTTTAGTTCATTCTGGTCTATTGCGTATGATACGGCTTCCGTTCCCGTAAGATTGGTACAACACCTTTGAGATTGATTATTAACTCCATCAGCAATACTCGTAAGGGGAGGAGTGAAAGTTAGTTCAACAAATATCGGTTCATCAAGCATATATGCGGGAAGTTGGAAAGTTTTAAGCATACCAAAAAGGTCACTTAAATATATGGAATATACTGGACTCTGTTTAATAGTGTCAGCATCCGTAGCATCTATTTCTTGGAATTTATGTAAAAATACACCTTGCGATGCGCCAGTAAAATTAGTTTCAACACCATTATCAATCCCAACTCTATCAGCATATAGAAGGTTAGTCATGTCACTATTTACATTTTTATGTGCGATTGCTCGCTGACTTAAATATTGTTCCCGTTCTTTATTATTTTCATTAGTTATAAACATAGACGAATATGCGTGGAGGTGGGCGAAATCTTGGGTCTCGCTAATCGTTCGCTGACCGATTTTAAGGACGGCTCGCTGAATAAGAGAACCGACACCAATATTAAGGGGGAAGTATGCTTTGGCGTTTGTTAGAGGAACAACGGAAAGAGCAATTTTGGAATTACTATGGAGAAAACCAACTCGTCGGTCAAGGGTAAATCGTGCGAACGAATCACTCACAACAGATGGCTCAATAATGTCGGTGGTTACAACTTGCGCCATGTCGGTCTGGATTTCTCCAAGTTTCATAAGGTCGGGGATTCTATCATTAGAACTCATTTTATATATATATAATATAATATATATTTTAAAATAAAAAAAATAATTATAAAAAATTAAAAAATGTTTAGAAAATAAATTTAACTTACAACTTGGATCATTCCATCTTTCCAAGCAATCGTATTTTTAGATTTTACAAATAGATATGCAGAATTAGGGTTTCCATCAGTTAATTCATTTCTCATTTGAATACTAAATTGTTCGCTCGAAAAATCAACACCATCACTATCAAGCATATCATAAACAACACCAACACCCCACATAGCACCACCGAAAGGCATTACTTTATATCCATCAGCCATATTATTATTAATAGTATATACACGATTGGAATTCTGGGGACAAATATTAGATCTTACATGGTGAGTTTCTGGGACAATCGAAGACATAAACGATTTAATAACTTGTGGATCAACGCTTGGAGTTCCGCTGTCTAAATCATAATTCGTTTCAGTTTCAAATGCCGCTGGAAATCGCATTCCATTTTTTAAAAACGAAATTTGAGAAAGGTTGGCGAGAGCGCCACCAGCAGCATCACCAGCACCAGAAGGAGCAACAGCGGGCATATAAGTTAATGAACCATCTTGGGCGAGATTATTAACAAAACTCGAAGGAATGAAATTAACAAATGCCGCTAATACTTTACTTAATCCAAGGCGGAAATTTACTATTGAATTAGTAGATTCAAGAGTTGTAAAGTATGAGGTGATAGAGTTAAACGAAAACGCCCCACTCATAGGAAGCATAGACGCCATTTCATTCGGTTCGGGTTCATAGATTTCACACATTAGTCTAACATCACTTAATTCATAAAAGCAATCTTGAAGATCCGCCAGAGAACCAGTCGCAGATTCACTATAAAAGAAAGCAGAATCGGGAGCAAGGGAAAGTTCAATATCAAGAGGCAGAGAGTTTAGTGGAACTTTATTTCCCCCAAGGGTCATACCGCAAGGGAGGGGAACACAGAAGGACGATTCCCCCGCATTCTGTATAACAGACGATTTAAATGAAGCGTGATTATTAGTGATAAGGGCGCTTTCGCTTAAATGACCCATAGAATCTTGTTTAGACGACATAACTGGAAGGTAGGAAGACATAAAGCGAGAGTAATGACGGATATGTTCGGCGACTTGTTTTGTTTCAGCGTGGCGAAAAACCACTTGATCCATAACACCATAAATTCCAAGTTTAGCAGAAGCAGTTAAATTCGTAGCAACTCCACCATTCACGGGGTGAAGAGTTCCAGCAGCATCCGTCCAGATATTAATTTTACCACATACGCGAATAGAAGCCATATCTAATACGGCATTCTGTCGTCCAATCGTCATCGTAATATTTGGAAAGCCCCGAGCATGAGAAATTTTCCCAGAAGCTGGGGTTGAGTTTGGTTGTATTTCTAAATAACGAAACGGCATTTTTATATATATATTAATACTTATAAAATAATTAAACTTTAAAAAAATTAAAAATACAATTAGAAAAAACTTTTACATAACCCATTTTAATAAATAGTACCAACCCACACAATATATAAAGCACATTCCACACCATAACAAATCAATTTGTTTATTTGTCATCTCAATATAATATATACATATATTATATTATGGAAGAATGTATTATTTGTTTTGAAAATATAATTGATAAATGTTACATAAATTGTAATCATTCTATTTGTAAAATATGTTTATATAAATGGATAGAAATGAGAAAAGTAACATGTCCCATTTGTAGAATTCAAATGAAACATTTTTATTTAAATGGAGAAATTTATGAACTTATTATTTATAAAAAAATAACTATTTAAACAACAACATTAACACTATCACCTTTAATAACAAGTCGGCGAATATGATAAAGGAAACACATTAACATTTTATTTTTAACTGGGGGCTGATCCACTCCACTTGCTAAACTTTCATTATATAGAATTTGGAGCTGTTGAGATACACCACGAAGATCACGGACACCATCATTTAAACCATAACATTTAGCAATTACAAAATTTCTATTGTAATCAACAAATGACCTTACTGGAATTCCCGCTTGATTTAATCCCTTCTCTGTCTCCGTTAAAGCACTCGCTGAAATTGAAACACCTTTATTAATTTTGGATACAGAAACGGGGCGACTCGGTTCTTGTTTTCCATCAATTACAAATTGATATTGAGTAGCAAAATCAATTACTCCAACCATTCCCGAACGATTGGAATGAAGGGTGACATCAGCAGTTGTTGTTTCTTCTTGATATGTAGCACCAAGACCACCGACAAGTGTGGCGCTGTTATATACTTCATCATCAACTGGAACAATAATACATGATTTAGCACGAGATGCATTCATATCAATATTAACAGAAGCGTTGCGATTTGTTTTTAGTAAATTAAATTTGTGATTAGTACAACTTACATAATCTAATTCAATCGCTCCACCTTCTCGCATTTTACTCATCATTCCCTTTTCGTATTGACTATCAAGTTCAACTTGTGCGACAACTAACTCAACATTAGACATCGTATAAGTAGGACGGAAAGCAGTTAAAGCGGGAGCAGTTCCCGTGCTGTCAAATGTTACAACTTTTCGGTCTATCTCTGCCGAATAAACAACGAACGAACCATCTATAACTTGCGATATAGTGGCGGGGTTTTTAAATGTATCAGTAGTCAGTTTAACATAACCGCCATCCATAGTAATAGAAACGATTTTCGGTAATAAATGATTTGCGAATAATTGCCCCGTTCCATCAGTTAAGAACGATGTGGAAGAAGGTTGCCCCGCTTCACAGAAATTAATTCTTTCACCAACAACAAAGGGGCAGTTTTCAACAGAAGATACACCATTATCAACTTCTAAAAATATTTCCGTATAATCGGTCGCACCCGTGGGGAATGTAGCACCCGCCCCATCACTCCCATATACGAAAGGATTGAGTCGGGTTCGCCTATGACGATTAACACTATCAAGTTGTTTAATAACATTCTCTGGGGATTCTAAATCGCACTCAATATATAATCCATCAGTTAATAGAGCTGGGAATATTTTTTTAGAACCAGCAAAAATTCCAGTATGTAGAGGAATAGAACATTTACAAGTTAGATATTTAGTAGCATCAAAATTATCACCAACAGCAGCAGTCGTTGCCCGTTTGTAATATGGGTTAGTCTGTATATCAGTTAATACAGATTCGGTTGTTCCCCTTGACCCTTTGGTTAAAAGTGAATGAGATAAACACCCTTCTTTTAAAGCTCGAAGATTTCTTAAACTATCATCTTGATTATAAGAATATTCCATGGCGACCTTGACATTATAATCAACCACTTCTTCTAATAAAACATTTCGAGATCCAGCATAAATACGAATATTTTTAATTAGAGAACTTCCCCCAATATGAGGGTCTAATTGTAGGCGAGTATGAGAACCAGCCGGAGGAGTAATTTTAACATCAAAATTAAGATAGGAATTTTTACCATCAAAAAATTTAATAGTTGGGGGGACTTCTATATCCACTCGCTGACCCCCAGAATAGGAAAGCCCATTAACAGATGCGACCGAAACTTGGGTCTGTTTAACATCAATTTTATCTTCGTTCTTCCAATAACTCATTATAATATATATTATATAATATATATTAAAAAAAATAATATAATAATTAAAAAAAAAAAAACAATATATTATGATATATTATAAACTTAATATTTTTAGAATATTATATTATTATTATTATAAAAAAAAAATTAATTAAAGTGTTCGTCCAGTTACAATTGTGGATGCTTGTTGTACTGGCGCAACATACGAAGCGGACGCCGTTTTTACTGCCGCCGCCGCTTTCGATTTAATAGCCGCTTTCGCTGAACTTGATTGAAATAATGAACTAACTTCATTAACAACATCACTCGCTAATTTAATACCTTCACCTAACGCAACGACTTCTGGCTGTCCCGATAATTCCCCAGCAGTTACTAAAATATCTCCGCCTTGACTTGCGTATGTAGAAGCCTTTTCACCAATATTTTCACTTTTCCATCCAGCACTTTCTTCATTAGCAATACCAGAAACAAAATCACCAGCAGCTCCAATAACACCAAGACCTTTGGAAACTTTTGACATGACTTCACCAGAACGAATAGCAGTATTAGCAGCTTTAAATGATGTCGTTTGTTGTGCTCCTTTTAATGCATTAAGGCCACCAGTAATAGCAGATCCAGTTGTAACAGCACTTGAATCAACCGCTGCCGCTTGATTAATTCGTTGGGCCGCATCTTGTTTTTGTGCGTTTATATTTACTTGTCCTCTCATTATAGAATTATTCGCTTGATTAACACTTGCGCCGATTCCATACAAATCCATTATTATATATATATTATATATTATATTATAATTACAATTATTAATTAAAATAATTTTTTTCCATTTTCAAAAATTTTTTCATCAAAGTTTTTAAAACAAATAACGGGATTCTCACTTAACTTAATATAAAAAAATTGATACATTTGATCTTTGTGACAATAGTTATATAATTCCATAAATAAATTATCACCATTCTCTCCCAGTAATCCGCCAAATTGTTCTTGGGCTTTAATTAATTCTTTATGATTTTGAGCTTTACCCATGATAAGGTCTCGACAATTCGCCCTTATGATTGGTGGTATATGATTTATACTTTGACTTGATATAATTAACATATCTATATAGTGTCTCATTTTTGAACTAAAATAGGCCAATTTGTTATTTCGTTTGGCGAATTCGTTAGATAAACAATCGTCTAAACATAAGCAATATGTACTTCGTTCTTCTTTACTAAACTTCCCTTGACTTTCTATAATACTATCTATGAACGCGTCTTCATAATGATCGTCGCAATCAAAATATTTATCTAATAATTTCATTTTATTATCCATGTGTAGAGTGGTACTTAAAACGCGCACGATTTCAAATCGGTCTTTATACATATCTGGATTACATAAAAAATTAATAATTAAATTTGACTTTGAAGACTTAATTGCGCCAAGGATTAAACATAGACTGGGTGGTTGGGGGAGGTTGGGGTGTATGTCTTTAAACTTTTCATCACCATCTAAATCTTGAACCTTTAAAATAACTGGGGCTTTCTTTTCCTTTTTCTTTTTATCCATTATGTTATATAATATATATAATATATTATATATTTTAATCTAAAAATAAACTAAATATTATTATCACCACAGATATTTAATTGAATAATAATTCGCACTATTTTTATTTTTCCATGTTAATTCACCTTGTTTATTTTTAATACCCTTGGCTCGTGCAAGATATGATTTCCGCCTTACTGGATCTCCATGATCTAAATGTTTATAGTAACCCAATTTATCTTTGAATTGTTCCATACTTGAATCTCCAAAATGAATAGTTTTAAATCCCTTCTTATTATCACTCTCCACATATACTGAATATTTCTTTTTTTTAGGTGTTGATTTACCTTTGAAAGGTTTAAATAATATGGGCTTACCTTTTTTATCACGAGGCATTATATATATAATATAATATATATATATATATGAAAAATTTATTTATAAAAATTAATAACAACCAGCAAACATATTATTATCTCTGGGGTTTATCGCTCTTAATAAAGTCTGTTGAACTTTACTCTTGGCTTCTTCTTCTTCTTTCATTTTTTTCTTTTCTAATTTTCTCTGTTTTCTTACAATTTCATATTTAGTGATTCCATCAAGTACCGCTTTCTCCACATCCATATTATTAGAATAATGATATTGTTTTGGTTTAATATTATTTTCGACTTCATCTTTTAATTCTGTAACTTCTTTAACTTTTTTAATTCTTAATAAATCTTTTTCTTGTTTTAAAATAACCATACTTTCTCTTTTCTCTTTTTGTTTTTTTTCTCTGGCGGTTTTCATTTTTAATTTATGTTCGTCGCTCATAGGTTTCCGTGCCTTCTTTGGTTGTCCGTTCTTCTTAAACTTAATAGGGGCATTCGAAAATATTTCAGCGGTATTCATTTCGTCCCGAGGGTTCGAAGGTTCTTCAACGATTTCTTTAATGGGTTCGGTGGGTGAAGGTTGGACGGGTAATTCGTCTTCTTCTTCATCATCACTTTCAACAAGGGGGTTTTGATCGTTGTCAATATCTTCTTCATCATCTGGGATAAAATCCATTTTAATTTGAGGTATAAAATCCATATATAATAATAATAAATATATTATTTTTAACTTTAAATTTATTATTTTTTATTTATAATTTATCTTTTTATAATTACAATTATAATTTCTATTTTTTATCATAGATTAATTCACCATTCAAACCAACCACGAGATATGATTGTATCATCTTCGGTTGTTTGATTGTTAAGGTGTGTAACGAATTCTTTAAGAACTGATTTGATATATGCAACATCGTCTTTCATTTCTTCAACATCCGTTTTCATATTATCAATAATGTTTTTAATTTCTTCTATTGGTTTAGGATGTTCCATATATATAATATATTACATTTTTAATTTTATATTATTAAAAAAATAAATTATCTTATATATATATAATTAAATATGTTAAAGGAATTAACGGCAGATCAATTTGGAACACTCCTAACCCTTGGGGCAGCGGCCGTTGGTTCTTTATTGGTTATTATTGTTAATTGTATTCATGGATCTAAATGTAAGCATATTAAATGTTGTGGTATGGAATGTGATAGACAAGTACCAGAAGATGAAGAAGACCCCACAGACCCCACAGAACCGATTATCCCCACAAATACAGAAATTCCAAATCAGTAAATAAATGAAATCACTAAACTTTTTGAATAAATCACTAAACTATTTTTTTAGTGACTTTTTAAAATATAACGATTTTGATTTTGATTATAAGAATTCATTATACTATTATACTATATATATATATATATATATATAAATAGTCACTAGACCACTAAGAACAC
>JGI24005J15628_10002072_pt1 | contig 10360 bp, 9 predicted proteins | sample LinPmetageLP40_FD_15628 | JGI IMG/M metagenome (IMG submission 15628) | reverse complement strand
TATCTCAATCCCCCACCTACCAGATGATGACCAATTTGTATTGTATGAAAATGATACATCTTTAGTTGTCACTCCACTACCAATAAAAATTGATGGTGTGTGCCAATCTAATTTACCATCTGTATGTGAATTTAGTTTTTTTGGTGTACCAAATAAATGAAATACTAAATCAACTACATGAGATGAATTACATAAAAAAAATCTTTCTAATTCACTTTTAGTATAGTGATGGAAATCAATATCATGAACCCATTCTGTAAACTCAAATTTAACACTTATAGGTTCTTCATTTATTTCTATAAATTTTCTACACTCCTCAACTGACCGATAGAATCTTCTGTTATATCCAACGTAAACCCTACAATCATCTGACATATTTGATTTAATTTTATTCAACTCTGTAAGACTAAGACCAGCTGGTTTTTCAATTAAAATATTTTTGACACCATATTTAAGTAGAGTTAATGTTACGTTACATAATTGATGTTCATTAACAGCTACTATAGCATATTTTGGTAGTTGATTTTTATTCAAGTACGATTCGACTCCACCACTATAAACAGGTAAATTAGTCGTATCACTAAACTTTTTACTTGACTTTTCTGACCTACCAACTACATCAATGTCAACCGAAAAACTCTTTAAAACATTTACATAATCGTATCCTATATTACCAGGCCCTACTAATAAAACTTTGTCTTTTAGGTTATCGGACATTTTACCACCCCATAATCATATTCTTTTTTTAAAAACTCTCTAAAACTTTTTAACATTTTCTTATGTAATTTTGATGAGTCTTTTAAAGTAGATAATCCACAATTTGATTTCTCAATTATATCTTCAATGTAAGAATTGGTTAGAGAGCTCTGCCAAATATATGGTATAATGTGTCTGTTATTATCAGCATATTCAAACACATATCCAAATCTACTAGAGTGCATTACTTCATCACCTTCACTAGTTTCTAAGTATACCTTATCATAATTACTAACCGACATATGTTCTCCAAAACTAGCCTCCCTTTTAGTGACTATTAACGTATCTCCTTTACTATTAGTAACTTTCATGTTACCGTTAAAATCAACACAGTTACGATGTTTACTTTTCTTTAACTCTGTGGGTGTATCTATACTTGTTATTGTTACGTTATAGTCATCACATAAATAACTAAATAAATCTAATATATGTATAGCACTAGTTGATAATGTAAAATCATCAGAATAACTATAGTTAAATGTATTTTTACGTTCAGAGTCTATGTACTGTTTTAGTTTTTTGTATAGTGGTTGTGTTCTAAGGTGACAATTAACCCAACTCTTAATACCTTTATTTTCAAGTATCTTTAATATATAATCAAAATCACTTTCTTTTTGAAATACTACTTTTTCAAATATAATATTCTCTACATTCTTTTTTTCAACCACATCTAATGTAACTTGTTTTCTAACCTCAGATGTAGTAGCTATCAAACATATATCAATGTCATCAGACACATCATCTATAGTGTTAAAATAATTATCAAACTCTGGTAATAATTCTTTAGTAGACTGAACACTTACAAAACTTGGCTCTACAACTTCAATGTTTACTTTATGTTTTACTTTTAATAATGCCTCTAAGTGCCTTCTACCAACACCACCACATCCAATCAGACAAATATTTACCATGTTGTTCTCCCACCATCTATAACTAGATTATGTCCAGTCATAAAAGAACTAGCATCTGAACACATAAATACCACAGCTCCTTTATACTCATCTGGTTTAGCCATCCTATCCATTGGAATTAAATTTGAAAACTTAGATACAAACTCTTCTGGTTGATTATTGTAAACTCCAGCTGGACTCAACGAGTTAACTCTGATGTTTTTCTTAGCAAGATAAGTTGACAAATATTTGGTTAAGTTCACTACTCCTGCTTTAGCCACACCATAACTAGCTGGTTTTACCCCATCATCATATATTCTCTGGTCTGGTGATATAATTGCTAAGTCTGAAGCAATATTTAATATGATGCCACCATCTCTACAATAATCACTTTCTAAACCTGTACTTAACATTTTCTTTATCACTAATTTAGAACATAAAAATGTTCCATTCAAAATAACATCTATTGTCTTGTTCCAAGATTCTAATTCTAGGTGTTCAAACTTATTCTTCCAACCCATTCCGTCTTCGACTTTTGGATTTAAAGCCGCATTATTAATTAGGATATCAATCTTTTCATACTTATCTATCACACTTTGTATTGAAGACTCACTAGTTACATCCATCCACTCGTATATAACTCTATCAGTTATCCATTGTGAATGTGAGTTATATTTATACTCTAATTTATCTACGATTGAACTCGCATCATTTTCTGAAATTACATCAGTTAGAATAACTTTACCACCAAACTCTAATATAGCCTCAGCGTGTTTTAGTCCTAATAATCCACATCCACCAGTTATCAATGCAACTTTTTCGGTTAACTTGAACATAACTTTATATTATATCATTAACCTTTCTTAACTTTGCAGCTATTGGAACTTCCGAATCATATACCTTCTTGATACCATCACCGACCATGAGTTCCATTTTACGGATAGAATCAACTAAATCATCTGAGTCTTGTATTGATGCAGGTTGGTCTGAACCATACATTGTTCTGTCTTTAGTAATATGAAACTCTACACATTCAGCACCAAATGCTATAGAACCAACACAAGCATCTAATCCATTATAATGATTAGAAAATCCAACTTTTATATTTGGATACTGTTCTTTTAAAGTATGAATGTATTTTAGATTTAATTCGTCTGCTTTTGTTGGGTATGTACTTGTACATGCTAATATATATTCTACATTATCAAGTATCTCTACAGCAGCATCTACCTCTTCTTGAGTACACATTCCTACTGATAGTATGATTGGTTTTTTAGTGTCATTTAACTTCTGTAAAAAAGTCTTATCAGTAGCTAAAGCTGAAGCTACCTTGTGATATTTCACATCTAAATGTTCTTCTACTAAGTCAAGACTGACACTATCCCAACAAGATACAATAAAATCTAAATCAAGTTCTTTACAAAATTGTTCTAGTTCTTTGTACTGTTCTAAACTAAATTCAATACCTTCTTTTTGTTCACGTGTTGTAGTACCGAAAGGGGATTCTCTTGGAGTATCCAATTCTTCAGTAGAGTATACTGTGTCTATGTCTCTCTTCTGAAACTTAATTGCATCACAACCACTATTCTTAGACTTGATAATTAACTCTTTAGCTAACTCCATGTCACCATTGTGATTTATTCCTATTTCTGATATTATATATGTCATATTAAAACCTCTATTGTTATGTGTTATAAATATTAATTAAATTTTCCTAATTACAAACTTTTTTTCAGAATGTCTAACTTTATTTGAGCCTCATCTAAATTTCTATAATTACATTTGAATTGCATCATCTTTGGTTGAACCTTTTCAGCATTAGGGCATTCCCAATCAGAATTATATCCATAAGACTTCATTACAGGTTCTTGATATGGCACTGATAACCCACCGTAGAATCCATCACCACCATTTTCTTTTACACGATTGTATAATTTAAACCAATCATCACCTTCATACTTTACAGTATAAGTCCAATAAGTATTGACGTGACCATCTAATACTTTCTGTGGAATTATATAATCACAGTTTTTAAATACATCATCATACATCTTGGCTATTTTTTTTCTTCTATCAACTAAAAACTCAACCCTTTCTAATTGACCTAACCCAACAGCAGCTGTCAATTCATTCATTCTATAATTAAACCCAACAGTATCGTGTCTTTTATAATGTGGATTCTGAAAATCTTTTGGTAATAGTTGTCGTAGACTCTGACCAGCCTCTAATGTTTTATAACCCAATCCACCATGTTTTCTAATTGTAGTTCCATACTCTTCATTATCGGTAGTTACCATACCACCTTCACCAGTTGATATGTGTTTTTTATTTTCAAAACTCCAACTGGCCATGTCACCAAAAGTACCAACTAACTTACCATCTATATAACCAAGAACACATTGTGCAGAATCTTCTATTACAGGAATGTTATAGTGTTTTGCTATTTCCATTATTGGAATCATATCTGATGGATTGCCGTGCATATGTACAACTTGAATAGCCTTAGTTTTACTAGTTATCTTTCTCTCTAAATCTACAGGATCCATATTAAACGTATCTGGATCTATATCAACATATACAGGAACTGCTTTCATGTATAGAGTTACAAACGAGTTCATTATAACAGTATGTGCTGGTGATATAATCTCATCACCTTCTGTTACACCAGCGGCTACCAAACAACTATGTAATGTTGAAGTTCCAGAGTTATGTGCTATAGAATACTTGCTTTGAAATATTTCACTAAACTTCTCTTCTAACCTATTAACATATGGATTTGATTTTCTCTCCATATTTTCAGAATCTAACACCTCTAAAATATAATCTAATTCATTACCATTATACTTTCCATATGGATTATTTTTTATATCATTCATTGATTATTTTTCCAGTCTGTTTCTCTAAAATAATTTATATCTATTACTGATTTATTACTATCAATATAATTTAAAACATCATCAAATGTAAAATCAACACTTAAATTTTCAATTATAGTTTTAAAAAAATCAAAATCTTCTTGGTAATCTAACGTCATTCTTATGTTTTTCTTTTTTAAAAAATTAGGAATATCTTTTAACTCACTAATTTTAAAATTTTTATCTTTTAAAAAATTAATTGCCTCATGTGGCTCTACAATTTTATTTCTTGAAATATCAAGTATGTTCTGTAACGTATGTGATTTAAAACCATAGACATCATTGTATAAACCTTGACCATTTATAACATCATTATCTCCTATCTGTTCAAAACAAAAATCAGCTAATCTAGAATCGTAAAATAAATCATCACCATCTGCAGTAACAATTACATCTGTATCAAATTCGACTGATGCCCAATACCATCTCCTAAATTTATCATGTTCATCACCACGATAAAAATCTATATCATTGTCTTTTGCTATATCACATAGAATATCATCGTGTGAATTATTGGTCGTACATAAAATAATTTTATCAGCATATTTTGATTTCTTAACATTATCAATAACATATTCGATGGTGAATTTATCTCTTATTTTTAATATAGATTTATTAGGTAGTCTTGATGAACCAGTCCGTACTGATATAAAAATTGCTCTTAGCAAAGAATGACTCCCTCTCTATCAATCATCTTCCAACCAGCTTTAGTTTCAAACCCAACTTGCTCTCCTATTAGTTTATGTAACTTTACCTTACCCTCATTTATCTTTTGGTCTATAGAAGTTCTGATATTTCTATTATTAGGATTACCATAATCATCTAAAATTATTATTGGATTATCAAAGTAATCTATAGTTTTTTGTATGTCTATTGCTACTTGTGGGTAATCATGACTAGCATCTACAAACACTACATCAGCTTTAGGAAACTTCCATTCATCATTAGTTACATCCATTACCTCACAATTAACATTATCACCACATTTATTACGTATCTTATCTATATTTTCTTGTTTCCAATCATAGGCATAGACTTTTTTAAATAAACTACTCAGTACCTTTGTTGTATCTCCTTGGCATGCTCCTAACTCTATCATGGTCATCTCTTTATATTTGTCATCTTTAAAAAAATCAATTAAATCTGATTTAAATTTTCTTGATGTTGCATTTTTAAAAGTGTCCTTGTGTCTAACAGAATTTAATAATACTGCATTCTCGTCAAATGTATAATTATGTTTAACTAAATCCCAAATCTGTCTCATTAGGTCTGTTCTTTGGTCTTTTGGTATACCGTTAAACATCCAATTATTAGCATACTTTATAAGAAATGGTGTGTTGTCTTCTTTTAATTGCCAGTTATGAGAAAACATTTCTTTTCTATGTGGGTGGGAACACATCCATAATACATGAGGTAATATATTTAACTCTACATTATTTTTCTGAACCCAATAGTTTATTGGAGTTTGGTCATTGCCCTTACGTACCACCTCATCTTGCAACTTTATAAATGATTCTTTATTATCTATATAGAATTGTTTAAGACTTTGAAATATATCTTCATGACTCTCGTTAAACACCATGAAACCAGACCTAAAATACTTTGATGAATCTAATTCAAACCCATCAAAGAAATCCTTATAACCTTGTATGCTTTCATATACCCATCTGAAATTATCTATATCTCTAGTCACAGTAAACTTTCTGTCGGTTAATTCAAAAAAATTAGGACAATCCCACTTAACCATTACTGTACTATCTACTAATGCTATTTGGTCATACTCTATATTTCTACGTTTTAATTCATCAAATACAAATATTGCTTTCTGCCAATTTATTCTGTAATCGTGTAGATTATCTTCTACTGGTTCTTCAAATGGCACGAAGATGATATCATTTTTCTTACACCAATATTCCCATGTCTTTCTAGAATATTCAAAGTAACCAAAGTTGCCATACTTATCATTATGTTCTTTGTTCTTTACTGCTGGCCACCAAACAACATTTTTTTTCATACTAAAACAATTCCTTTTTTTAATTTTTTATCACATTCAAAATCTTTAACTAATAATACACCATCAACTAATTTCAGTATAAACTTTCCATCAAAGAAATCTATTATCTCACCAACCTCATATGTACTGAAATCTAACTTGGTATCAAATGGCACAACGTCCCATAGAATAACATTTGAATCTTCATACATAAGAAATGAACCTGGAAAAGGTCGTGTAGTACCTCGTACTAAATTATAGATGTCAATCATATCGTGATTTAAATTTATCTTACCATCTTTCGGAGTTCTTTTAGGAAAAAATGTCTCTTCAATATCTTTTTTCTGTTCAAATAAATTTATATTGTTAACTTTGTAATCACTTATTAAGTTAGATATCTCTGTTCTAGTGACAATTAAATCTTTCATCTTGATAGATTCTATGGTATCCCAATTGTTTATTTCAAATTTGACTGTGGAGTACATCATACCACTATCTGCTTTAGCAACATATTTAAATAGATTGAAATAAAGTTGATTAAAACCCCTTATAATTGACCAATTTAATGGTGACCTACCTTTACCATATGGTAATCCCAATGGACTAGCATGTGTTCCAAATACACCAGTTTCAAATCTATCTAGAACATACTGTGGTATTAGTCTTTGCCATCCATAACTTATTCCTAGTTCAAATTTATTATTTTCAAAAAAATCAACACATGATTTTAAAGAATAATCTTCTGTCATATAACACTCTATATCATTTGTTTTAGCAAACTCAGATACATCNCCTTCTCCTGCTATATGATTATTCTTTTTTACATTATCACCAACTGTTACTATTAAATCTATATCGTCTTTGAAAGTTTCCATTAGAGATATCGTTGATTTTTTAGCACCAAAAACCACTATTTTATAGTTCAAGACAATAACTCCTTTGGAAATGTATTTGTTTCACTATTCATATCATGAACCAATTCATCAGTTCTTGCTCTTATTAACTTAGAAAAGTTATTCATATTTTCGTAACCATTTTCTGTCCAAGAATATGGATGTGTTAATAACTGCATTCTGTATGGATATTCATTGTAATTTATATACATGGGATGACCGTATTTCCACGTATGATTTGAATCTGCTAAGTAATGAACGTTAATTTTATCTGGTTTAGTTCCTTGAAAATAATGAAAAAACTCTTTAGCATAACAATTTATTTTATTAGGTACTTCAACGTATTTTTCTAAAAGAGTGGGATTGCTACCACATCTGTGAAAAGCAAATCTATCTACTTCAAAATCATAGTAGTGTTCTAAAGTCTCTATATCTTTTAAAATGTATTCTACCAACTCATCATCTTCTAGAAGTGGTGGATTCTGATGTAGTCCTATACTATGGCCTAATTTCTTAATCTCTTGTATAGCTTCTATATTTTTATGTGATAAGGCATTATAAGTATTATTTCTAAGTTGTACAGTATACGTAGATTTTACACCCAACTCATCGGCTTCAATACGAGCCATAGTTAATGCTCTATCAACTGAAAACTCTATGTCGTGCCTCAACACACAAAATATTGATGGTTTATAATCTAAAACTTCCTTAAAATCTGATATGGGTAAGTATGATTGTACTAACTTTATAGTGTTTCTATATTCTGAATAACTAAACATTTGTTCTCCTAAAGTAAAACAATTTACGGCCTTCCCATCTAGCACCAGGTGGATCTACAACCTCTTCTACAAATTCAAAATTAGGTCTTAAAAAATAATCACAGTATTGTATCTCTATTTTTCTATGAGTATCATGAACAAATATATCAATGTCATCAGATTTTTTAGAAAGATTATAAGCCTCATAAATACTTTTCATCCTACAAGGATATTTATTGTCCCAAGCAGCTGGTGCATCAACTATTATAATATCCCATATTGTTTCTCTGATGTCATCTGGTAAATCTACGGATAAACAATCATGATTACCTGAATCATATTCAGCTAGTAATTCATCAGCTTGATGACCATCACCAGTATATGTTATAAACCGTACATCTAAATGAGGTGATTTTTGTGTTACATTAGCAAACCACTCATCATTGTTTTCTAAGAAAACAGTCTTACCATTTTCATTTGTTTCATACCATAAATCAGAATCACTTCCTACACCAAACACTAAAACGTTAGGTTTATTCTTAGATTGTATACATTTATATATGGATTTATATTGGTCAAAACACATACCATCACAGATGTTAACAACTGCTTGTATTTTATCAACTTCTTCAATTGACAAATCAGTAGTACTTTGTACTGCATTTTCAACTGACATTGATGGTAAATTTCTAAATACATCATATAGATGAATAGCTAACTTCTCATGAGAATACTGTTCTGTAAATTGTTTTCTCATGTTCTCAACTAAATGTGGTTGTAGTTCCTTATAATTAGATAAAACATAATCTATCTTTTCTTCTACATCTGACCAATCGTATTTACACGAAATATAAGTTTCACCATCTTCATAAACAAATGGTTTAGAATATATGTAATCCATATCAGGTTTAATTAAAACAGAACCAAATGATGCAGCTTCTATATCTCTGACTGCCATTTCTCCATATCCTATTGGTGCCATAGTTATCTTTGAATTGTACATATTTTGATAAAATTGTTCTTGTGGGATACGAACACCACGTTCTCTTCTAACTACATTGAAATTAGTCTTCTCTAACCTCTCTAGTAGTATTCGTCTGTGGTCATCATATGGTACGTTAGTTTGGATGTCGTGTTCAAAGTTTTCAATATCACCCCAACTAAACATACAAGATACATCATATTGTTTATCAGAATTATAATCCATCCATTGAGGTTGTATAGTCCCCAACCAATTACAACCAGTTAACTTCATACGTGATTTTAAATCATCAATATCAGGAACTGAATAATCTCCTTTACCCCAATACATTCTACCATTAATCCAACCTTGTTTATATAAATCAAAATCTTTTAAGTAACTATTCTTTAGGAATAATAACGCTTCAGACTCCCTAAAAACATCTATAGTACCGACTAAAGAAGTAGCATCTTGACCATCTACAATCATATAATCACCACCAAGTTTAGAAAGAAATTCTAATCCCTTATCAATTGACTCTTGTAATGATTTCTTTTTATCTATAATACTTGCCTGACCTACCCATGCATAATCATAATCATCGGATGTAGTGAACTCTATACCGACCTCTCTTAAAGTATTTTGTGCAAATAAAAATGGCCTAAATGTAGTTTCATTTCTATGTATATCATATTCTAATAATTTAATCTTAATCATCTTGATAACAACTCTCTACTAAAATTATTCATATAAAACATATTTTGAGCCTCTTGTTTTTCTTTAGTTTTTGGGTGATATAAACTTAATTCTTCTTGTGGTGGTAAATGTGCATACGTCTTACAACCTGTAATATATTCATGCAATGGTCTTGTCCATCTTATATTCTCAACATTACGAAATACACGAGCTTGATAATCAGGATAATTTACCCAACCATTTTCGGTAACTCTCCAACCCCATTTCTGAACATCTTCTTGTGTAAATCCTTCAACTGTATTTACTCTAGGTATCCATACCAAATCCACTTCATTCATTTCTAATATTTGTTTTAACTGTTGTAATAATATTTTGTTTGGATATTCATCAGCATCAATGTGAAATATGTAATCACCACTACTCTTTTCTATAACCGAATTTTTTTGAGCTGCAAAATCTTTATCAAGTTTTCTTTTATAATGTACTACCCTACTATCT
>JGI24005J15628_10002065_pt1 | contig 10387 bp, 11 predicted proteins | sample LinPmetageLP40_FD_15628 | JGI IMG/M metagenome (IMG submission 15628) | reverse complement strand
GCTACATCAGGTGCTTGTTCCTGATTAAAATAATTAACATTAAATGTTAAGGTGACATAGCCAACTGGCTTTTCACCTTCTGCATTATATTCTATTTCTGTGCTTTCTAAAAAAGTATCTTTGGCTAAATTATTTAAAGTTGGGTCAGCAGCTATAGCTGTTTCTATTTCTTTGCATATTTTATCAACAGTATCATCGAAATTACTTGTTGCTTTTACATAACATTCTATAGCTACTGATAAATTTCTTTCTAATAATCTATTTGTGCCAATCACAATGGGTTCTGCTGTTTCTGATTTTGTGTAGATCAATAAAGCAGGTAAATTAGCTGTTTCTAAGGGGTAAACCCTTGATTCAAATACATTTGAACCAGTTGTAGTTAAACCAGTCAGAACAGTGCCTAATCTTTCTCTAATTTGCTGTCTAAGATGATTAGCCATTATATTTCCTCTAACATGAGAGTAGTAAAACCAGTGCTGTCTTTTTGCACATTAACTATAGTAAAAGATTTAGCTGCAACCAAAGTATTACCATCCACATCTTTATATGCTGACACAGCTAAAGTATTACCATGCACAACTGAAGGTACATCGACAGATCGGCAGTAAGCTATTGGTTTTGTACCTTCAACACCAATGCCAAATTCTTCTTCAAAATATTCGTTGTTTAAAATAATGTTAATAGTTGATTGAGCGCTACTGCTATTAGTAAAAACTGCACTTCTACCATGTCCAAAATCAGAATCAAGATAAGCACTCATATCTTCTTCTGTTTCCATTCTGTATTGAGACATTTATTGTTCCTCTAAAGTTAGTTCAATCATGCCTGTGTTATCAGGTTGCACATTTTTTATCACAAAAGTTGTTTCTGCTTTTAAAACAGAACCTTTGTTAGTGGTGATTGCATTAACTATCAAACGATCTTCTTGCGATATGTAAGTGACATCAGAAGATTTGACCAATGCTTTAGGTTGAAAACCTTCGACTGCAACGCTGTTGCCTTCAATATTAAAATATTCTTGATCAATAATGATGTTTATATTTTCTCTATTACCAGAATCAATATCAAACCAAGTGTCTATCAAACCATTTCTTTGATCAAATAAACTGTTTTGTACTTCAAAAAATGTAGCAGTTACCCCATGTCCAGTAGTTGAATCAAGGTAAGAATTAAAATCTGCTGCACTTTCTAAAGCCATTATTTTTTAGTTCTTTTTTTCGGAGTAGGTGCTTCAGATGTTTCTAAACCTACACTACGATTGCTTTCTTTTTTGCTTTCTTTAGCAGTTGATATTTCAGCTTTACCATAATTTACTAAAGCTCTACCTTCGTCAATATCTAGTTCAACAATATCACCAGCTTTGACATTTTTTTTATCTGCAACAGTGTCAGATAAGATTAAATATTTATTCATAACTTTTTCCTTTTTATTAGGAAAGGTGGGCGTTAAGCCCACCATCCCATCAGTTTTCATTACCATCTACTAGGTAGATTTACAGAATGAAACTGCGTGTCTTACAGCAATATCACATGATTGTAATGCTACTATTCTTACAGTACCTGACTTTGAGTGTGTAAAAGGGTCTACAACGATATCTAAACCGCCAAAGAATCCAATTAACAAGTCACTGAAATTACCAAATAACATAACGCCATTAGTAATTTGATTGCTTACAACTGCATTGTAACCATTGATTTCACTATCAACTGCAATAAATTGTGCAGTATTAGTGGCTTTTTCAGTAGTTTTCAATGTGCCGTATGTTGAAGGGTTAACTATGTAAGCTAAGTTGCCTAATAAAGCATTATCAGAACTTACAGCAGTTTCCATACCAACAACTTCAGCAAAAGTTGGTGCAGTATCTGTACTAAACGCCTGTGTGTTAATACCAGATTGGTTAATGATTCCAGTAGGGTTACCACTTGAACCAGAACCACTGATTGCAACATTATCAATGTGTGTAGCCATTGCAGCAGCTAGATCGTTTCTTATTAAGTTCTCAACATCTAAAGATGATTGAAGCAATAATTGACGAGTAGCTTCTGTGTGCGCACCTAAAGTTTTAGGTGTCATTGAAACATTACCAACTGTCATTTCAGATTCAGCAGAATTTCCACCTTCTGAACTAATAAATTCAGCAGTAGAACCAGCAGTTTTCTTTGGTATTTTGACATCACCAGTTAAACCTTGAAGCATAGTAGCTAAAGGCATTACTGCTGAATTGTTTCTTAATACATCGATAAAATCCCCACCTCTGTAATCTTCAGCTATTAAGCTAGAATCATCAGAAGAATTAAGATCACGCTGTCCCCAAGTTCTTAGAACTTCTGGTGGAAGTAGCACACCTTGTGCAGTCTTACCATAAAGTTCACCAGCAGCTCTTGAACATTCAAATTCAAATGCAGCATCTTCTTGTGCTTTGCGATCAGTAGGATTAGCCATTGCATTAACAGCTCTTAAAATACTAAATCTTTTAGTTTCTTTTTCGGTTAAACCGATTTCAGAAGGAGTTTCTAAAGGTTGCGTATTAGAAATATTGTCTAATAATACACCTCTGAATTCTTCAACTGATAAACCATTAGAAATAGCTTCATCAGCTAAATCTCTTTTGTTGTGTTGACTAGCTAAATCAAGAATCTCTTTAGAGTTTCTTTTAAATTCAGACCTAGCTTCAACAACAGCTTTAGATTTAACTTCATCAAGATTAATTTCTTGTTTTTCGTTTTCCATTTTTTTTACCTCTTTGTGTAAAATGTGTTGTTTATTTTCAGAACGCCCAACGCCAACGAGTCTTGACTGATCCGCAGGAACACTAACAGAAGAAACTTCCATAGGTGTCCAACTTGCACGATAATAATCTTCATCTTTGTCATCCATGCGTTCCAACTTATCTACTCTGTAACCGACTGATATATTCATTCTTATACCATCTTTTACATCTTCAAATATTTCACGAGCTAGGGCAGATTTACCAAATCTTACCAGTGCAATTGTCCTCTTAGCACTCTCATCTAATTTGAATTCTTCTATCACCCCAATTTGTTTAGTCATATCATGATCTAACAAAAGTGGTGCACGACCAGATGAAATAAATTCCATATTTATATCACCTTCAGAATGTCCTAGCACTTCCATGCCAAAACTTCTTTCAACTGGTTCTTCTGACGAAACGCCAATACGAACCATTCTTTTTTCCTCGTCAATGAAAGAAGCTCTTGATAAATCAATGGTTCTATACTTGATAGCACCATCAATATGTCTTTCTTCTTCATCAACAATGGCTTCTTCTTCAGATTCTTCAATATCTTCTATTTCTGCCATTTCTTCCTCAACCTTTTTGAATGTGACAACAACTGTGTCATCTGTTTCAGAAACATTGAGAATATGTCTATCTTCTTTTTCAATATCCATACTTTTTACCTCATCGTTTATTGTTAAAGGTTTAACATTTGAATCTAATGATTCAAAATTTCTTATTGGGTCAATTTTTCTTAGCGTACTAAATTTATGACCAACTTCTGTATCAGTGGGTTCACCACTTCTATAAACTTGTATTAGAGCAGCAGGGTCATCTGCTGTGCCTGTTATAGTTAGATCGGAATTAGGAATGTTTATCTTGCCATCCCTTTCTATTTTAATAATCTTTCCTCTAGCTCTGCCACCAGCACTATTCCAACTGACAAAGTCACCTGTTTTAAGTGCATCAGGCTCTGCTCTATCTAATTTTCTTTCATCTTCTTTTTTCATTTTTTCCACCAATCTTTTTGACCAACTAAAACCAGCATCACCACCCCATAATGCCCATGCTATTCTACCATTAGAAGGGTAACCATCTTCGCCAGAACTAAATCCTTCTGCTTGTTTATCAACTTCATGTCTACTAAAAAAACTATACATTCTTTTAATCGTATCATCAGATAAATTTTCACCTGCAACTATTTGTCTAGCTCTAACAGCACCAACTCTAGTACCACCACGACCAAATTCTTCACGCCAGTCTAAACCCTTCTTTGCTTCAGCTTTCATACCAGCATTAGGGTTAGCCATCGTCATCACCACCTTGAATATTCGCTTCAACAGGCATTTTTTGCCCAAATGGTTGATATGCTAATTCAATATTATATTGTTTAGCTAATTCTATTTCTTTTTGATGTTGCTCAAACAATTCTTCAGTATCACGACCATAAGCAGCAGAAATATCTGAATAAGTCATTGTGCCATTTTGCAAACCTAGAATACTTGATTGCATTTCTTTTAAAGGGTCAATCCATTGGAAACTTCTAGGTATGTAATTAACAGAATTAGCAAATTTATCTAGTTTGCCCATTGGCAAATTAATATAACCAGTTGAAACTGCCATTTCTAACCATGCTTTAAATACAGGGTCAATAAAGTGTTCAATGACAAACTGTTGATATATCTGAAACATAGAACGATCTTCTAAAGCACCTTGACGAATAGAAGAATAATTAACCGATGTTAAATCATTACTTAATGAGTGATAAGAAATATTTAAACCAGATGCTATTGATCTTAATACAGATGTTGTAAAAGATTCAAAAGCAGAAGTAGGATGACTAGGGTCAAAAGCCTTAAAATCCATTCCAGCAGGTAATTGTTCAAATGTTCCAGCGTTTGCTGAAGCCACTGGATTAAAAGTATCTTCCATTTCTGAATCGCCAACATAACCATCACCATCAGGAGATGTAAAGAAACCCATTTTAGAAGCACCCACTCTAGCTGCAACAATTTCTGCTTCAAGATAACCATTAAGCATTTTAACATTGCTCATTGATGTTGCGATAAGTGATACACCTCTAGTTTGTTCTGCTCTATTCGGTAAGTAAGCGTGAATAATTTCGTCTGCTGGTACTCTTATGTGTTCATTTTTGTTTATATAAGTGTTGTCGTAAGGATGATTTTTATACAAATGATAGGCAACTGGCTTATCAAAACCATCTACTTCAACACCCATTTTAATTCTGTTACCATTTTTAGGGTTTACATCATTTTTCTTTTCGTCTAAATGATCAGCTTCTAAAAATTGAATCTGAAAACCAAATGGACTTTTTTTATTTCTTATTTTTCTAATCAAAACCTCGCCATCTCTTGCTAAAGATTCAATAAATATTTTTTGACAGTCTAAAAATGATAATCTGCCATTTGCTGTGCAATTACCCAATTTATTCCATTCTTTCCATGCTCTTTCAATTGATATATTTGCAGGTATGTCTAAAGATTCATCATCATTTCTAGCTTTAGAGCTAATGCGAACACCATGTTTACCAATGACATTAGAAACCATTAAGTTTAGATATCTTGAAATATAAGAATCGTTTCTGGCTAATTCTCTTGCACGATCTCTTAATACTCTGATGTTATCTTTTATTTCTGCATCAGCAGATGTAGATGAAGTTAAAAAATCTGCAAATAATCTACCAGTGTTAGCACCTTGATAGCTTCTTTTGAAAGTTTGCTTTCTTTTTGGTTTGTTATTACCAAATATGTTGTTATACCATGCCATGTTAATATTCTGTTGGGTTAAATGAATTGCTATTGCCAAATTTTACTTTGATTGTATTACCAGAACCTTTGCCATTCTTAATTCTTGCTATTTTTACTTCTTTTAAGTATTCAGTTTTATATCGATCTCTAAAAGTCATCAATTCGTCAATAGACATTCTTGATAATGACCTACCAGCAATAGACATAGAGCTTTGATCCATAGTTGCTCTATTTTCAATCACAGCTTCAACAGCATCTAAAACAATTTTTGCGTGACTACGCACTGAAGCTGTCGTAGTTGCATAATTTTCTTGGATTTCAGTAAAACCTTCACCAATTTTGATTCTAGCTGTACCAGCAGTTTTAGTAATATAAGCAATCCAGTTATATGTGCCTTTTGTATAAGAAGTTGTGCTTGATGTTGAAATTATATATTCATCATTTGCTTCAGAAGCATTTAAAGTAAAATTACTAGCAGTTGCACCTTCGTTTAAATTGAATTCATAAGACAAAGAATAAGCATCGGTTGGATAATCAGTAGACAAATCCACTCTTTTCCACGCCCAAAAGTCACCAAGTTGTAATTCAATTGGTTCGGTAGTAGGAAAGTTTATAGAATCAAATAAGTTGCTCAAGCAAAAACCTCGTTAATTTAAGATATAACTAAAGTCAATTATACCTTATATGCGTATATTTTAAGAAATAAAATTTATTTTTAAAATAATTGCAAATAGTTGTTGTAATTTATAAATAGTTCCTGTATCTTTACAATATAATTTTAATTAAACAGGAGAAAATTATGAAACAAAAAATATATGGTAAATATTATGGTGGCTCTGAAATAGCAGACCCAAATCAAGAAGCTATGTTTTTAGTACCTTATAAGTGCAAAAGATGTGGTCATTCAGGGCAAAGCATGATGGGAGAATATGATGATTGGGCAGAATGTAATTCTTGCGACAATGTGGTTGCTTTGGCTACAGACTTTGAACTAATTATGCCAAATGAAACTCCGATAGAATCTAATAAAAAGCAATTTGAAAAAGATATGGCTTTTGAAAGGTCTTTAGAAAGAGAAAACGATTTATCTATTTAAACAGGAGAAAATTATGATAAAAAATAACTACGATGAAAAAACTACTGCTAACAAGTTAGCAAAAGAAACTTTAGCATTAACTTTAATGAATAATCTTGATCAGGTTTATGGCGATAAAGATGATCTTAAAGATAACGATAGATTTACTGATATGTACCATTGGTTTAGTATTGAGCCAGTTCGGTTGCTCGAAATGACTAATAAAGAAAGGATTGAGTTTGACAGACTCATTCAAAAACATTTGAGAAGATTGATTAAAATAATCGAATAAGCATTAATTTAAGCTAAGAAACCCACTTTAATTAGTGGGTTTTTTTTATCAAATAATTGCAAATAGTTGTTGTAATTTATAAATAGTTCCTGTATCTTTATAATATAATTTTAATTAAACAGGAGAAAATTATGAAAACTAGAACGCACACACATAGAGGACATTGCCAAGCTTGCGGCAGAACACAAGCTGTAGATGTAAATCACAATCTAATTGCTAAACATGGCTATACAGTAGACTTTGGTTTTTTCAATGGCGTTTGCAATGGTTCAGATAATGCACCCTTACAAGTAGAAAAAACTTTAACAGAAGAAACTATAATTGATCTTACTGACTGGATAGCAGAAACAAATATAAAACTAGCCGATCTAAAATCTGGCAAGGTTACAATAAGTAATTATTGGATAACTTTAAAAGATCAAAAAGTTAAAGATATTGATTTAACAAAACCAGAATTAAGAAGCTATAAAGAAAGTTGTGAATTGATTGCTTACACAGAAGAAATGTTTAAGTCTCATTTTAAATCTTACAAAGATAATCCAAATCGTGGTATTTATACTTGTTCTGAAAGATATTTAGCAAATTTACACAACCAATATACAAGATTGCTAATTAATCAAGTTGCACAAGCCGTAGATCATGTTGCTAATTTAAAAACTTTAATCAATCAAGTGCATGGTCAACCTTTGATCAATGTTGCAGATGTAGAAAAAGTTCTTAATGAATTAGAACAGGAAGCTATGATAGGTTTTAATGAAACTGCTGTAAAAGTGCAAAGCACACAAGTTTCAGAAGAATATTTTATCAACAAAGAAAAAGAAGCTACTAAAAAAACTAGCATTGGCACTATAGGTATCAAAGTTTCAAGAGCTACTGTGTGGATTAGTAAATCAAGTTTCTATGATCGTTCAGCAAAAATTTCTGTAAANTGTTTATTGAATGGCAAAAGAATTGCTAGAGATAAATTAATAGAGAAATTACAGTAACAATAAATTTAAAGAAACCCACTTTAATTAGTGGGTTTTTTTTATTTCCAACTGTTAGCAAAGTTTCCTCTGCCACGATCTATAGGCAATCTTTGTTTTGTTCTATTTGGGTCAGGTGGTCTAGTATCACCAGTTAATATTTTTTCTTCTATGACATCAAAGTTAGGNTTTAAAATATATATAGCTGCAAAACAATAAACCAAAGTATCTAGTGCTTCGTTACGATCTCTTATTTGTTTCCATACCATTGTCGGTTTNCCACGCACATACTTAGTAACTCTTTTTTCTGCTGTCAGTTGTTTAAAATATTCTTCATCAACATCACTGCAAAAATGAATTGTCGTATTCTCAGGGTCAGTAGACAATCTAGCAAAGATTGCTTCTTTAGCTGTATCAGTTCCGACAGGATATAACACTGCTTTATTTCTACCCACATAAGTTGGTTTGTTTGCTATGGGTTTACCAGCTTGACTAGCACCTTTAATAGCAAAGACTCGTCTAGCTTGTCTTGGCTTCGTAAAATAATAAACTTGTTGCGTATGATGTCCACCTGAATCCACACAAGCACAAGAGATTGCCATGACTCGACCAGATTCTGTTTTAAATCTTCTTTTTAAATAAGCATCTAGTTCTGTCCAAACATTAGCAGCATTTGGGTCACCCCAAAATATCTTGTAATCAATCACCCAACATTCGTAGTTCTTGCCAAATCCTACAAGTTGTAATTCTAGTCTATCTTTTTGNGTATCTATTCCTGCAACTAATATTAANACTTCTTCAGGTATCGTTGTGTGATCATAATTNAATCTGCGTTCTAATAATGTTTGATACTCAACTGCATCACCTTGTTCTTCCCAAGACTCACCAAGAGCAGTGTTAATCCAAGTCTTTAACATTTCTGGTTGTTTTTTAGCTTCTAAAAATGCCATTGCCATATCTGCCCATGTTGACCAAACAGAATAAAGTTCTGAGATATGAAAACCAGCAGTATTGACTGAGGGTTGACTAGCTATCCATTCACCATTTTTAATCATCCATTGTTTTTTAGATTCATCAATAATAGAACCACATTCGGAACAAGCATATTTAGCTGTTTCTGGTTTATCATCTTCCCAAACCACATTCTTCCATTTCAATACTTGTTTGTGATTGCACTCTGGACAAGGTACATGATAATAACGCTGATCAGATTCTAAAAATGCTTGTTCAATTCTTGATAGACCTTTAATCGTTGGCGTTGAACATAAATATATCTTACGATTCCAAAAAGTTTTTGTTCTTGCTATAGCTAAATCTACTGGACTACCTTCTGTACCTGCTGATGCTTCATATCTATCTACCTCATCCATTAACAATATTCTAATGGGTCTTGATGCTAAACCAGATGCAGAATTAGAACCGACAATAGTTAAATGACCACCAGCAAATTTTTTATGTAACACAGTGTTACCTGAATCTCTTGATCTTGCTTCTTTAAAACAATCATTGATCTTTTCAGTATCACGAATCATTGCAGACAAACGATCTTTACTAAATGCTTGTCCCATTTGTAGTGTTGGTTGCACAATCATCATNGGTGATGGNTCTTGATCTACATAATANCCAATTGTATTAAGAATAATTTCTGTTTTACCTACCTGTGATGATGTCATTACNACAATTCTTTGAATATCAGGGTCATTAAAGACATCCATGATTTCTTTTTGATAGGAAGCACGATCAGTACGCCATTGACCAGCTTCTGCTGAAGATTCAGGTGATAACTTTCGGTAATTATCTGCCCAATCAGATATCTTCAGATTCGGTGGTGGTTTCCAAATCTGATTGATTGCTGACATTACGCTGTCTATATTTTGTTGGTATTCCATTTTCTGCTAATTCTTCTAAAGATTCATATACTTGTTCTTTAATTATTAATTCAGCTTCGGCATATTTATCTACTGTGATGACTAAATGTGCAACTCTTGATGGTAAAGCTAATAATTTTGCTCTGACATTAGCAATATAATCTGTCCATGTTGATTGCACAAGTGAAGCTGGAATCAATTCGGCTTCTAATTCTGATACTTCTAACTCTGCCTTATCTGCTTGTGCCTTAGTCAAGCGTGTTTTTTCTTCAGCTATGTCTCCTGTACCATTTCTTTTGTTGTAATTACCTAATGTTCTTAAATAATTGATGTAGTTTTTACGACATAGTTCTAAATCCATTGGGTTTCTACCTTGTTTGACATCTAAGACACCTTTTTGTATCAATTTGCTTATAGAAACTAAACTTAGGTCTAAATGTTCTGCAACTTCTTTTCTAGTAGCCATATTTGTTTATTTTTTAACCAATGTTTTACCCAAACGCCTTCTTTTGTGTTTATTCATAGTAGAAGTCTTGATTTTACGCTTACCTTGACTGGTTTTTTTGTATTTATGCCTTACTGAATCATAAGTGCTTTCTTGTTTTAGTTTTGCCATGTTGTACGAAAATTAACCAGTTGTAAAATGTCCCACTCTAAAAAAATAACAAGCGACACATGAACC
>JGI24005J15628_10002062_pt1 | contig 10395 bp, 13 predicted proteins | sample LinPmetageLP40_FD_15628 | JGI IMG/M metagenome (IMG submission 15628) | reverse complement strand
ATTATTAATTACTGTCATCCGAGTAAATTTTAAAAGGAACAAAAAAATTAGATTATTATCGAATTTCAAGCTTTTTACTTCACAATGAAAAACACCCCTCTGTGTCTCCCCTCAAGGGGAGAACCGCAAGTATCTCCTTGAGGGGATTATAGGGGTGTTATTCTCACAGAAACACATAATAGTACGTTTTTTACTCGGACGACAGTAATTATTAATTTACTCTAGAGCAAGTTAATACGATCCAGCAACAGCTGCTTATACTTTGCGCCAATTGGCAAAATATTTCCATCAATTTCCAGATTGGTATGGTCTATATTGGTGATTTTATCTACCCTCACGATATGTGATCTATGGATTCTTATGAAATCCTTTTCTGGCAATTTCGCTTCGATGGCTTTCAGCGTTGAATATACTGTATGCAGCTTTGAAGATGTTTTTAGCTTTACATAATCTCCATACGCTTCTACCCAAATCACATCTTTTAGATCAAAATTGATCAATAAGGAATCCACCTTGATGAAAATGTTGTCCTTACTTTCAGGGACGACTGCCTCAGTTGACCTTACCCGATTGATAGCTTTCAGAAACCTAGAATAACTCTCTATTGGCTTGATTAAGTAATCTGCAACTTCAAAATCGAATGCTTCAATGGCATATTTCTCTTTGCTGCTGATAATGATCACAGGAGGCAATTCTTTGATTGTATTCAGAATATCTATTCCAGACATTTCGGGCATTTCCATATCCAAGAAAACCAGATCAACATTATGGCTTGATAAGTAAGAGGCGCCTTCTTCGGGGTTTTGGAATGCCTTTTCAAGAACAAGCCCATCGGTCTTTTCAATTAGGGTTTGGATCAGATTATGAGATATTGGATCATCATCTATTACTATACACTTTAAGTCCTTCATGTTACTGATTATCGTTAAGCCCTTTTTTTTAAATCTCTAATAATGCCATTCATACCTTTTTCTAAGGATGGAAGAATGTCTGTGTAATATGCTAATTCATGATTGTTTGAGACATCAGATTCTATACCATGCAAAATACGTTGGATTTTATATAAGCCCAAGTAAGCACAGCCTGACTTGGCTTTGTGTGCCATCTCTGAGAGTTTTTTATTTTCTTTTTTGGCAAAACCATCCATTATCTGGTCAATATTCTCAGGCATAGTTTCACAAAATATTTCAATCATCCCTCCAATTCTTTTTTCGTCACCTCCCATAATTTGACTAAGATATCTAAGATCCATATCATTCTCAATAGAGAGATTTTCTAATTCATACTCATGAAAATTTCGACTGGCCTCTTGAATTGACTCAATAAGCTCCTTAGGCACAAATGGTTTATGCATTACTCTTTCGACCCCTTCCTTTATAAGATTCGCAGACACATCATCATTGGTGTCTCCTGTTAACACAATTATTGGCACCAACCTATTCATGTTCAGAACTTCTACTTTGATTTTTTTCAAAAGCTCTTCAACCCTGATCCCCGGCATGTGATAGTCTATCAAGATAACATCAAACATTTCACGAGTCAATATATTTATCACATTAGAAGTGCTATTGGTTGTGGATATATTGGCACCGTGTGACGATAGGAAATCTTTCAATACCACGAGAGAAGTTAAATCATCATCAACAACCAAAATGTGTTTACCTGAGATGTAATTTCCTTTCTCAGTTTTTGAAGATGTTTTTTCTACTGTTTTCGAAACTGTTTTTAGAAATAAGCCAACAAAAAAGGTTGTACCTATATTTGGTTCACTATTTACATCTATTTCCCCCTCCATTAGCTCGACTAGCTTCTTCACTATATTCAATCCCAATCCGGTCCCTTTGACAGTGATATCATTCTCAATTTGTTCGAAAGGATCAAAAATGGACGCTAGCTTATCAGAGGGTATCCCGACACCCGTATCTTTTAATATGAGTTGTACGTTGGTGACCGATGCAGATTTTTCACGATATCTGATCATCAAGGTTACGCTGCCTTCTTTCGTGAACTTGATGGCATTTCCGATAAGATTGTAGAGTATCTGATTGATCTTGGTTCTATCACCAATGACTCGATTTGGTATATTTCCCTCGTGTCTTAATACTAACTTTATTGATTTTTCATCGCAAATTGATTGAAAGGAATTAAAGACAGTTTTGATGATGTTATTAATATCGATGGTCTCCTCTTTTAGCTCCAGTTTACCTGCCTCTATCTTTGATAGATCCAATACATCATTGACAATAGCTACCAAATGCTGGCTAGTGGCTTCCAAAGAACCCAAGTATTCCAGTTTTTTTGCTCTGTTTGGTTTTGATTTAAGGAGTTCTACCAAACCGATAATTCCATTAACAGGGGTTCTTACTTCATGACTCAAGTTGGCATAAAAACCTTCCTTGAACTCTTGTAATCGTTCGAGTTCGTTGTTTTTTAACTCTAAAAGTTGCTTTTGGAGGATGATGTTTTTTTGTTCCAGCTCTAAGAATTCACCTTTGATTTCTGATTCATTGCGCTGTTGCTGCAAAGACACTAAAGAGCTATAGTGATCAGTGAAATCAATTAAGATCCAAATGACGCTGATTATTTCACCCTCAATCTTTTTTGTGAGTGTAGTATCAAAATACCTAGGCTCATCATTGATGTCCAGTCTGACACATAAAAACTCTAGTGGTTGGTCAACCTCAAAGTTCAAAATAGTGCTCCAAAGGCTCTCAAGAAAGGGAAGATTGCTCACTGTATGATCTCCAAATGAAGAAATTGGAAACAATGTATCACAAGAATCTATGGAGTTTCCTTGTTCATCAAGAATGACCACCTGAGTCTTTTTGTTCAAATACTCAATTTTATGGTCATTGGCATTCATAGCATCTCTACACCCAATTGGTAAAAAGCTTCTTCTACATTCTGTCCTGTTTTCGCGCTACAGAGCAAGATGCCTTTGTCAAAAGTAGATACGAGATCGTCAAGATTTTCGTCAGCAATCAAGTCAGCTTTGTTTGCTAAAATTTTGATGGGAACATTAGGTAGAAGATCGCGAATTAGTTCAAGTTCACCCTGCATGTGTTCATAGGAAGATGGTCTGGTAACATCAAATACATAAAGAACTCCATGAGAACCTAACTTGTAGTTGTTTGGGACTTTGGCTTGAGAGCTTTCGCCAGCTATATCCCATATGATCATTGATAGCACGGTTCCATCGATATCCACTGCTTTTTTATCTATTTTGACACCAATAGTCGTTAGATATTTTTCAGAAAACTCACTATGTACGAATTGATTGATTAGTGAAGTTTTCCCAACTCCAAATTTCCCTAATAGGATAACCTTTTTTGTCATCAAGTATATGTGTTTTTAAAGCCAACCAGCTAATTAATCGCTTAGGGCTTTAATTTTATACTTGCAAGTTAATAATTTGAACCAATTACGCTGAATAATGGAGAATACTTTATCGGAAAAATATGTTCTTCAACTTGAAGCAATATCCTTATATAGTGTATTAGATATTTATTTAGGAAGATATACTAAAATTAGGGCGTGAACTAACTAGATAAAGCAGACCTATTTGACTCATAAATCTCATCCATTGAGGTGACCACTCTGATATGAAATTTTGTAAATAAGTCAATAAATAAGGCTGTGAATTTCAATGATTTGGAAGTTGTGATGATACACATACTGTTAATCTGACCTCCAGAAGTATCGGTTATTTTTAGTAATAATTGGAAGAGCGTTCTATTGGAATCAGAAAGACTCGAACAATCAAGTAAAATATCAAATGACTTATAAGAATGTTGGTCGAATGTTGTTCTCCACTCTTTAGCTACAATTTTGCTATCTTCTTTTGTTAAAGTACTTCCAAAAATAAATTCCGCAAGTGCACTATTTTGTTGGTGATACCATTCTACTTTCATCTCAGTTTTCAATGTTTAGGGTAAAACTACGCTGGATGTCTTCTCGTGATTACGTTTTTAGATGAATAAAGAGAATTGCTCGGTGAACGTGGAATAATCACAGATATGAAATTTCGCAAAAGTAGAATACCGTCTGAGGTGTTTCTCCTTCTAAAGGAGATAAATTTTTATGGTTCTCCGTAATGTCATATACTTTTTCTTTCTGCGTTTTATAGATTCCTGCATTCGCAGGAATGACGCACTTAATTAAGTTAGAGCATCATACCCACGATAGGTGGAACCTAAATAATGGGTATTAGAGATGATTTCGGACAACAGTAGTTTTTTATATTAAACATCTCCTTATTGGATAGATTTCTTGTATTGATCAGTCGGGTACAGTCAATCCACTCATACCCCAATCATCAATGTCGCTTATTTGCGAATTTTTTAATCGTTGAAACTATTCAGTTTATCGAGAATAGCGACTTGCTTATCTAATGTTCTTATATAAATGTCAGGTTATCTGCACATTTGACTTAGAATTTATTTAGAAACCAAAACGCAGAAGCCATGTTCTCAATATTCAAAAATAAAAACAAGCAAGTATTAGAGGCTATTGAGAATTACTGTTCTGATAAGACATATAGGTTTCCATATAGGTTGGAAGAAATTGATAAAGCCAAAGCGTGGTATATGTCCAATAATGCTCAACCCGATCTTATTCTTGTTTTGCAAATGATCGCAGTGAAAAGGAGTGTGGGTCAATATATATAATGTGTATCTGGGTTTTTCAGTATTAAGTACAAGCAGATTTAGCTCGATAAATTAAAATAAAGATAATTAATATGGAAGTTAAAATGGAGTGGTTCGAAAAGCTAGGGATGCAGTATGGTAGATTTCATTTTGTCCAAAAACTCACCAAAAAAGCTGCTGAAAATGCCATCAATGAATGGAAAATAAAATTCACGGAGCAGTCAACTAAAAAGATTACAATGATTTGGGATTGTACCGAACTGACAGATTATGAGCCCATGGCTAGAATATTTTGGCAAAAAACACTTAAAGAAACTCAAAATCAAATTGAATGTGTTTGGCTAATTAGTGATTCTAAAATCATTAGAGCTGGAGCATCCATAATGAGTCTTTTTGTGAATTTCAATATGAAAGTAATGTCATCAGAAAAGGATGTTTTTGCAACGAATGACTCTTCCTTAAATGGTGAAATGGTAATGAGCTAATAACAAAAAAATGGAAGTAAAAATTGAGTGGTTTGAAAATAAAAATATGCGATATGGTAAATTTACTTTTTCCGATAAATTAACATCTCTGTCTGCCGAAGAAGCAGTAGTTGATTGGAAGGAAAGATTTGCCAAGCAACCACATGAAAAATTCACTTTGGTCTGGGATTGTTCTGAGCTTGAGGATTATGATTCAGCCTGCCAAGAACTTTGGCAAGAGGCTTTTCAGGAAACCCACCAGCAAGTAGAAAGAATTTGGATAATTTCCAATTCGGAAATTGTCAATGCAGAAGTTCAACTAAGGGCGCTTTTTGATGATTTTAATGTTAAAATGGCTTCCTTGGGAAACAATATTTATGAAATTACCAAGCATGCCTTATCAAAATCAACATTGACAGTTTAATTATATTGCATTCTTATATCAAGTATAAATAACATATATCAAATCATGAATTTTGATCAGCTCAAATTATCACTTTACAAAGACAAGTCCCAATTGCTCACATTTGATGACAACGGGAATGTATTGGAGAGTTGTGATTCAATAGTTGCTGTAACTAAAGGTGTGAATATTTGTGATAACATTCCATTTTTAGAAAGTGTAAAGCATCAAATAGTCTCTCTTAATGAAAATGAGAAGAGCGAGTATAAAAGAATGAATATTGATTTTTTTGGAAAATATGCAGCATTTGATTGTCTGTTTCAAAGAATAAAGCTGGATGATAAAATGGTGAATCTGTTGCTCATAGAAGATCAACATGAGGCCAACGAATATTTGATTGAAATTCAGCAAGGAAGAAATGACTCTATGATTCACAATGAAATCATAGAAGAAAAAAACCGAATTATTGACCAAAAGAATCAGGAGTTGGCAAATACATTGTCTGAATTGATGAGAGTAAAAATCAGCAAGAAGGCACTTTTTATTACTTATATAATCTTAGTAATATTGGTGCTTTTATCAGAAGGTCTTGTGGATCCAGCTATCGAAAAATATACTGGTAGTTTTTGGCTAGCCATGTTGGGTAAACTTCTTATCGCACTTCTGATAAAACCAGTAGATTTGATGATGGAGAAGATATTGATGCGACAAGCTGTAAGAAAGCTAAAAAAAGAAAAAAACTAAATAAAGAAGCTTCAATAGGTGTTTTCGGAACACAATGAAATAATACTCGAAAATATGTTTATTTTAGTGATGAATTAATAAAAGAAATGAAAAAGTTAGCTATAATCATCATTACCATCAGTTTGCTAATAATTGCCTTTTTTCAATACAAGAAATATGGGTGGTTAGTTTCAGTAAAAGAATATGAATACGTTATTCCTTCACAAATAGATGTGAACTATTATGATGAAGTACTACTCCAGCAATACTACGAAAACGCATACAAATTAAGGTTCCCTTGTAAGATCAGAATGGAAAAATAATAACATCAATGTATTGAACCCTGATGAGGATAAAGAAAGTAGGGAGGTTTCCGACTATTTCAATAAGATGATTGCCATCAACAAACGCATAGAAGGTAAATTAACCTATTCCACTGAACTCAAAACCAAAGGGTATAGCAATAAATCCATCAAAGAAATCATAGAAAATGGGTTATCACTTGACGAATATGAAGCGAGTAATCATACTGCACTGACTATTGAATATGGAGACATCAATCATGAAGTATGGGAATTGCAAAAAGCATTGATAGCACTTGGGTATGAAATCCCTAAGGACGGGCACTTTGGGATAGAAACTCAAAAAGCCCTAAAAGATTTTCAGTCGAAGCACGACTTGTTTCCTTCAGGATTGATGGATGTGAAGACACTAGAACTTATACTTAAAAAAGACTAACTATATTGGCTATGGGAGCTAAAAACAAAAAAGAGATTGATTTGGAATTAGAAGAAAATAATGTGGGTGATAAAAATTCAGATGCTGTAGCAGCTTCTGATCCGAGAATTGATGCCATCAAGGATATCATCTTTGGGCAAAACATCAAAGAATATGATGCCGAGTTTAAGAAGATAAAGGAGTATATCGAAGAGCAAAAATCCATTCTTGAGACTGCGATTGATTCATTCACTTCGCAGCGATATGGATAAACTTCTCGAAGAGCTACGAAATGACTTTGACGACTCAGTAAAGTCATTGAAGGATAGGACGCTTGAAGAAATAAGCAACCTCGATGATGCGAAGGCCAACAGAGCTACCTTAGGAAGCATGTTGGAAGACATCGGTAAAAAATTGCAAGAATAGCATTATCCTAACCACACGAAACTGACAATGTTCGATAAACTGAGGCATATATTATTAGCACAGGACTTGGAAGAACGCCAAGAACTGAGCCAAAAGCTGCAACAGTTGGATAAGTCCCTTAACGCTAGAGAAGATATTGAGGCAAGGATAACTCCAGTATTGGATGATCAAATAAGCTATCTACAGCAAAACTTTCCACTACTTTTTGGGGATGCGATCACGCAGTCTATCAAGAAGCAAATCAAAGAATCTCAAGATGAGGTAGTTGAAGTACTTTATCCGATTATAGGCAAGATGATCAAGAAATATATCCTCAAAGAATTGAAATTGTTATCTGAGCGGATAGATCAGCAGCTTGCAAACACTTTTTCTTGGGAAGGGTGGAAGATCAGAATTAAATCTTGGTTTGGAGGAGTTTCCCAAAAAGATATCATTACCTCTCAACTGATAGAACCTCAAATAGAAGAAATTTTCATTATCCAGCAGGACTCGGGTCTTCTGATGGGGAGTTATTCCAAAAATGAAACCATAGATCAGGACATGGTAGCTGGAATGCTTACCGCTATTAAGTCTTTTGTAGGTGATGCATTTAGTGGAGGGCAACAAGATCTGGAGTTGATCGAGTATGAGACTTATAAGTTGTTCTTGAAGAATTTCAAATCATTTTACATTGTAGCTGTTGTTTCCGGTACGATGAGCCATGCATTTAAAAATAAGCTGGATGATACTATCCTTGATTTTGCGAGTAAATCTTTGGGGAAAGATGATCAACAGCTAGATGAGAACTTAGTAAAAGGATACCTACAAGAATATTTTAAAGATTGAACTAGGGTCACTCCCGATAGATAATTCATTTAATCTTCCATGAGCGAGTACTCATCGAGTAATTCCTTTCGTCTATCGAATAATCTTCACCTTATAATAGCAAGTAACTACTTTTGAGCATTCAAATTAATCCTTTGGGAATGTTCAATAGAAAAAGCCTTTTAGCCATAATATTTACCCTTACCCTTGGGTTGAGTTCTCACGGCCAAGTTGTGATCAACGAAGTCTACATTAATGCAGTCATCAATGATGGCGCTAATTCACCTGATACTGGCGAATGGGTTGAGTTTTATAACACGGCTGCAGCATCAGTTGATATGAGTTGTTGGGTTTTTTGTGACGGAGATTTTTGCGTTACCATTCCGGATGGTACCATATTACTTGCCGGTGATTTTTTCCTGGTAGGAAGTGCTGTTGGAGCAGGTTGTGGTGTTGGGTGTGACTTCTCATTTACCCCCGACCTTGATTGGGCTACCTGCGGTTGTACAGCTGGTACAAGTGTAGGTGTATTGACTAATGGCGGTGAGCAGATAGTGTTATACGATGATAGCGGTACTGTGATAGATGCCGTATATTGGTCAGGAGGGCAGAGTTTGCCAGATAATATAGGCAATATATCTGTAGCTGTAGGTGTCTGCGCATCCCAAACACTAACCTTACCTGCCACAACTGATGCCATTTATGAAAACATCGGATCAGCAGGAGGTAATGGGCAATCCAAAGCAAGAACAACTAATGGAGGTAGTACATGGAGCAACGAAGGCAACCCATCAGCAGGCGGTTCTAATGCGCCATTGCCAATTACACTACGATCATTTGAAGCTTCTTCAGAGCGTAATCTGGTTCGGTTTACATGGACAACTTCATCCGAATTGAACAATGACTATTTTACTATTGAAAGAAGTGTGGATGGCAGCATCTTTACCCCCTTATTAACTATCTCAGGTGTAGGAAATAGCACAATAGCTATCGACTATGAGGCTGTTGACCAAAACCCTGTTTTTGGTAAAAGCTATTACAGGCTTAAGCAGACAGATTTTGATGGTTCTTCAGAAACCTTTGATATAGTGGCTGTTAATAGATCAGGATTTGGGAAAATTACAGTTTACCCAAATCCTACTTCTCAATATGATGACTTGGTGATTTCATTTCCTGGCAATAAAGATCAATCTGCGTCCATACAACTTTACAATACACAAGGGAAGCGCGTGTTTGCTGAAAAAATTATTGAGGCGCATCAACATAATGAAATACGGATACCCGCACAAATGAATCCTGGAATCTATATTGTTAAGGTTTCCAGTAATGGCTTCAATCTTAGCCAACAATTGATCGTGCTAAAATAGCGTTCTTCTTTACCATTGAATGTTTTTAATTTCTGTAAAAGTACTCAGGAGGATGTTTGAATAATAACCTCTTTTTATATCAGTAGTCCTTGTACTTTCCACAAAGTTTTTGAAGATTTGCAGACCGAAATAAAAATGATTTCGGGATGTGGCGCAGTCCGGTAGCGCACTCCGTTAGGGTCGGAGAGGCCGCAGGTTCAAATCCTGTCATCCCGACAAAGAGCAGACCTTTTACAGGTCTGCTCTTTGTCATTGTCCGTAATATATTGTCATTTTCTAGATCCTTAAGATTCCTGATCAAGCTCAGCTCTGCGGAGGCACAAGACCAATGTCATTAAGTTAAGGTAGAGCACCCCAACGTTTGTGTCTCACAAACGTTTTATGAGCTTGTTTGTGAGACACAAACAAGGGCTTTTTTTATTAACTTAATGACATTGGGCACAAGGCGGGAATCTAAATAATTGCAGTAATCACTAATTACGGACAATCATATAAAATTTTTCACCCTTGTTGGTAGTTCTTCCCCAACAAACATATTTCCCACACTACTGATTCGTGAGGACACAAATCAAGGGTCTTTCAGGAAGTCATCGGATGAATGAATTCATTAGATTATTCAGGCTTGTGAGGTGCCAATGTCTTCATAAGTAAATTCATCCGATGACTATAGGACTTGAGGAGACCCAAGACTAGTGTTAAGTTAAGCATACTTTAGCCGAACCAAGTTTTGATCTTTTTGCCCCATCCTGTCTTGAAAAATATAACCGTAGCTATGGCTATGCTAATATTTTTCAAATTGACTGGAACAAAAATATCTGCAACTTTTCCGACACAGTACACCTAAC
>JGI24005J15628_10002058_pt1 | contig 10407 bp, 10 predicted proteins | sample LinPmetageLP40_FD_15628 | JGI IMG/M metagenome (IMG submission 15628) | reverse complement strand
AATACAGATGATGAAAATAATAAAGAATTTATGGATTTATTAAGATTTTCATTAATAGATTGTAATTATATTTATAACCAACAGCAAGCATTAGAATATTTATCAAGTTCTGTTGTTTATAATAATATTGATAGTGTAAAATATATATTAATAAATGATTTCTTACCGAATGTTGGTAAAAATTTTAGAGATAAAGCATTTTTCTTAGGGTACTTAGTAAATAAATTAATTAAAACTGAATTAGATGTTATTAAGCCAACAAATAAAGATAATTATTTATTTAAACGTGTAGACCAAGGTGGTTTCTTATTAACAAATTTGTTTAGAGATTTCTACAATAAATTAAGAGTTCATATTAGAAATAAAATTGATAGAGAATATTTAGAAGGTGATTGGAAAAATAATAAACTTGATAGTTTAATAAATATTAATAACCGTAAATATATATTTGATACAAATATAATTACGGAAGGAATGGTTAAATCTCTAAGAGGTAATTGGGGTTTGTTAAATGATCCTATTAAAATGGGTATAGTACAAGATTTAAGTCGTTTATCTTATTTAGGATATTTATCTCATGTAAGAAGAATAAATACACCGTTAGATAGAAGTACTAAATTATTAGAACCTCATAGATTAGGGGGTACGCAATTTGGTTCGGCATGTCCGATTGAATCACCTGATGGAGCAAATATTGGTTTAATAAAACATTATCCTGTAATGACTATTGTATCATATGATATTGAAACAGATGGTATAATAGAATGCTTAAGAGATTATGATATGTTATATTTATCTGAAATATCAACAAATGATATATTAAAAAGTGTTAAAATATTTGTAAATAATAATTGGTTAGGAATACATTTTGACCCATATAAATTATATAAAACACTTAAATATTTTAAAAGAAATGGCATTATTAATCAATTGACTTCTGTGTCATGGTATATACAAGAAAATGAAATACATATACAAACAGATTCAGGTAGATTACTTAGACCAATATATATTGTAAATAAAAATGAGTTAATAATGAATAATTCAGAGTTATTAAATAAAATAAAAAATAATAATTTTGAATGGAATGATTTAATTAAATCTAGTACTATGTCAGAACCAAATTTCACTTCTTCAAAATATTATAAAGAAAAAATTAAAGATTATCTCGGAAATGATAATAAGTTATCATTCGAAAAATTAAAGAAAACATCATGTATAATAGAATATATTGATATTGAAGAAAGCAACACATCACTTATAGCAATGAATAGAAAATATCTTGAAAATAAATTAAATAAATATACACATTGTGAAATTGACCCATCAACTATATTAAGCACTTATACTAATGTTATACCATTTGCGGATCATAATCCATATCCACGTAATGCATTTAGTAGTAAACAAGGATATGCTGCTATTGGTGTATATGCTACAAATTTTAATAATAGGATTGATACTGCAAGTTATATCATTCATTATCCACAGAGAGCATTAGTTCATACAAAATATACAAAATATACGCACAATGACGAGTTACCAAATGGAGAGAATGTAATAGTTGCTATCGCTACATATACTGGTTTTAACCAAGAAGACTCAATAATTGTAAATAAAAACTCTATTGAAAGAGGAATGTTTAATATTACTAAATTTAAATCATTTATTAATGAAGAAGATAAAGGAAAAAATGAAAAATTATTATTCAAAAATCCATTAGAAGTTGTTAAAAATGGTAATGGAATGAAGTTCCAACTCGCAAATTGGGAATATATTGACGCAAATGGTATCCCTAAGGAAAATTCATATATTGATGAAGGTGATGTTATTCTAGGTAAAGTAAAAGTAACAACTGATATTAAGGAAAGTGATAATCCAGATGATATATTTGTAAAGAATATTCAAAATATTATATATGAAGATAAGTCTATTGTTGGGGATAAAACACTTAAAGGATTTATTGATAAAGTATATTTGTATAACAATGAAGAAAACATGCAAAAGATTAAATTGCGTTTTAGAAAAACAATGAAACCAGAATTAGGAGATAAGATGGCATCAAGACATGGTCAAAAAGGAGTTTGTGGCATGATTTATGCACAGGAAGATATGCCATTTAATAAAGATGGTATCGTACCAGATATAATAATTAATCCTCATGCGATACCTAGTCGTATGACAATTGGTCATTTAGTAGAATGTGTTTTATGTAAATTAGGTTGTAAATTAGGTGTATCAGTTGATGGTACAACATTTAATAATCAAAATACAAAAAAATTGTATAATATTTTAAATAAAAAAAAAATACATAGATATGGTGACGAGTATTTATATAATGGATTTACAGGAGAACAAATGCCATGTCATATATTCTTTGGACCAACTTATTATTATAGATTAAAACATTTAGTATCAGACAAAGTCAATTATAGAAATAATGATGGTCCTGTAACAGGTTTAACAAAACAACCTACAAAAGGTAGAGCCAATAATGGTGGATTAAGGATAGGAGAAATGGAAACTAATGCATTATTGGGTCATGGTATAGGGTCTTTCTTAAAAGAAAGTATGATGGAAAGGTCAGACGCATTTGATTATTATGTAGAAAATAAACATGGGACAATTGCTGTTGGTAATAAAGAGAATTTACATTCATCATATAAAAATGATAATACATATGATTATTCAAAAGTAGAAACTCCATATTCATTTAAATTATTATTACAAGAGATTGAAGCATTCTCAATAAATACAGATATAAAGACGGAAAATAACCCAGAATATGATGAAATATTTGATAATGATTCATTAACAACTACTAATTTTGATTTAATTAATTTAAAAAAAAATTAAAATAATAAAAAAATATTTTTATTATTAAAATGAGTAACAAATGTAATTTTCCATGTATGAAACAACTAACTGAATATATTAGAGATAATAATACAGAAAAATATAATAAACTAGAAAAAGAAATTATGGATAAGTATAATGTTAAATCAGTTTATGATTATAACAAAACTCTAAAAAAAATTGGTAAAAAAATGAATCCTCCTGTTAAATTTTCAAATATCCCTAGTCGTAGATTTATGGAACAATACATTCCATGCTTAAAAGGACCAATGTTATTTGTTGGTTGGAAGAAATATAATGCATTTTATAAACAAATATGTCCAATGGTATCATTAGAATATATGCCTATGGAAGATTATCCACCAAATATTGTAGCAGATATGACAAATGATAATTTAAATATTAATAAAAAATTTAATACAGTCATATTGAATGGTATAATTGGTTTTGGTGTTAATTCAGATTCAAAAGTAGATAAATGCCTTCAAAATTGTAGAAATCTATTAAATAAAGATGGTGTTTTATTTTTAGGATGGAATATTAGAGAAAATTTAGATACTAAATTATATCCAACTAAAAAAATAATGAAATTTTTAGAACCATATTTTAAAAAAATTGATTTAATTTATAATATTGACGAAGATGTAAAATCTCATAGATATATAACTGCTGTTAGGAGAGAAACTATAAAAAAATAATTATTTACATATTTTTATATAAATAATCAATATAACTTTATAATATTTTTTTTTTTTTTATTGACCTTTATTTTTGGACAATTAATTAAACTTATTTTTTTTAAGTCCTCTAATATATCAATTATATCAATATTTAAAATATTAAAACAACTATATAAATATAAATTTATTATTTTTTTATTATTTTTCAAAACAGATATATCTTCTAAAAAACAATGTTCTAATTTAAATGATTTTAAATTATTTGAATATTTGAGATTTTCAATACATTCTAAATTAATACAAAATGAAATTGATAAATCTTCTAAATGAGTAAACTTTGGAATTTTTTTTAAATTTTCACAATGAGCAATAATCAATATTTTTACATTTTCTAATCTTGATAAATTGTATAAAAACTTACAACCCCACAAATCTATATATTGTATATTTTTTAATAAATTTAAATTAATAATTTGTAAATCTTCCATAATTAAGTTGTTATCAAAAGAAGATAATGCGTATTTCGTTTTTTTTCTATTATATATTTTATATTTTGGATTAATATTTACTCTTAAATTTATTTTTTTTTTTAAAATATTAAGTTCTTTAATTTTAGATTCATCTTTATTATATATTTTTTCTAGGGGAATTGTATATAATTGTAATTTATTATAATTATATTTTAAGAATTTATTAGAATAATTATTAAATTTTTTATTGATAGATGACATTTTAATAATATCTGGTAAATATTTATTTTGTAACATAATTAATTCAAAAATATCATAATTTATATCCATAATAAAAATTATTATTTAATAATTAATTTTACATTAACTAAATAATTATTATTAATTTAGATTTAAATAATTATTATTAATTTAGATTTAAATAATTATTATTAATTTAGATTTAAATAATTATCAACATTATTATCATTTATTATATTATTTAAAATACCTGTATTATCTATATTATAATAGTTAAGTAAATTAACTAAATTTGTATTTTTAATCATATAATAAGCAATTATATTTTGTTTATCATTATTCCATTCTTTAAAATATAATATATTTTTATTTACATAACTTATTGGTGTATTTGTTAGTAATAATTTTTCAAGAATTAAATCAATTGTATTTATATATAATGGGTAATCTGTTTTATATGTTTCTGTAATTTTTATTAAAAATATAGTATTATTATTTATTTTACTAATTAAATCAAGTATACTTATATTATATCTTGTTAAACATGCATCAGATAACTTATAAAGATTAGAATAATCCATAATAAAATATATACAAAATAATATAAATATAATTCGAGAAATAAGAGTTAGAGTTTTAAATAATAAGAATTATAAATTTGTAAATAATCAAATTTTTTTATTTTGAATTTATTTATATAAAAATCTAGTACGATCTTTTTTAAAGAATAGATCTACAGAATTAGGTTTCAAATCAATATATACTTTAATATATTCCTTATTATTATCTAATGTTTCAAATTTATTTCCATTTGTTAAACTATGATAAACATAGAAATACATATTATTACAAAATGAATTATTTAAAAAAATATTTTTTATTGATGAATTTATAAAATCATAACTAGATTTTACTTTGTAAAAATCAATAATCCTCTTATTATCAAAAAATAAATATACACTATTATTATTTGATTCTGGTAGATATATATCATATTGTGTTTTCATATTATTGCATATTTCATCTTCAAATTCATAACAACATTCAGCAAAATATCTAATAATTATTTTATTATTATAATTATTACCATTATTATAATTATTATCATTATTATCATTAATATCATTAATTTGGTAATTATTATTATTAATAATGGTATGATATGTATCCTCATCAATTATAAATGGTTTTGATTTATCTAATAAATTTATTTCTTCATTTAATAATTTCATTAAAATATCAATATAAATTTATTTTAAATATCAATACGGAATCAAAATTTTATTAAATTATAAATAATTAAATATTTAAATGATATAAACAAAGAAAAAAAAATACTTTAAAAAAATAATTAATAAATTAAATTTTGAATTTATTAAAATTTGAATTAAATTTTGAATTAAGATTTGAATTAAGATTTGAATTTAAAATGATTAATGTAACAAAAGATAATTTAAAAGTTTCACAAAAAAAAATAGAATTAATATTAAAACAATTAAAACAACCAAATTTAGAAAAAAATGTATTATTACTAAATATTTCTAGAATACCTATAGAATTATGTGAAAAAATTACTAATATAAATAAATTTATTGAATTATCAATTGAATTATTAGATTCTGTAAAAAAATTATGTGAAAGAAAATGTGATTATTATATGAATGTTGCTATACCAACTACAGAAAGTCAAATATTATACTTTTCTTGGCTTAAATATTATAATAATTATATTATTACTCCAAAAGAATTATTATCAATTGAATTATTAGATTCTGTAAAAAAATTATGTGAAAGAAAATGTGATTATTATATGAATGTTGCTATACCAACTATAGAAAGTCAAATATTATACTTTTCTTGGCTTAAATATTATAATAATCATATTGTTACTCATATAAAGAAATAAATAAGAAAATTTAAATTAATGTGTATTTATTATATTAATAAAAAATAAAAATTTTTTATTATTTTTTTTATCCACTATAATCTCAAACTATAAATTTGGTCATTTACATTCTTTAATAAACTACAGTTAGTATGTTCTTCTATGTTAGAAAATGTAATAACACCAGAGCAAAAGTTACAGTTTGAAAGAGGTTTCTTTTTACAAAAATGTCGCATTGTATGTCCTACATCTGTAGTTACATCATAAATCTTTTCATTGCAGAATTTACACAGAGTAAAACATGTTTTATTGTGTTCGTGCATTGTATTTGCAATAATTAATTTCTTGCACCTTTTACATTTAATTTTTCTTTGTGGGCATTTATTGTGTACATGGAAACCTAATTCATATACTGTACCACAATCATGATTACACCTATGACAAACTGTGACCCCATTTGAACCCATTGCAGACCACATCGATGGTTCGGCAACATCATCAGGACTCCTTCCAATTTCTCCATAAACCTTCCAACCATTAGTTGTCATAATAGTACAACAATTTGCCAAACATTTGAACTGTTTCTTACCATTCATCATTTTCCTAACACAGAAGAAACAACATGGATTTCTTTGTGAGAAACTGCATTTAGTATATGTTCCAGTGTAAAAATCCTTATTATTCAAAGTAGTTGGCAATATTACTGGTTTACAGCACACTATACACTCTGGTATATCAATCATAATATATCAATTAATAAGTAAGAATTATAATAGAATAATTCAAAATTTTTTTATATTTTGTACCTTTCATTATAAATTTATCTATTAATATAAGTAATATAAGTAAATAAAAATTAATAAATAATTATACATTATAATAACTTATAATTAGTTATTATAAGTTATTATTAGTTATAATTAGTTATTATAAGTTATTATTAGTTATAATTAGTTATTATAAGTTATTATTAGTTATTATTAGTTATAATAAGTTATTATAAGTTATTATAAGTTATTATTAGTTATAATAAGTTATTAATTAATATAATTTTTAAACCAATAAGAAAATAACCTAGTTCTTAATTGGTTAATTTCTTTTCACTAAGATAATCCATCAATTATCTTATCATCTTAAGCACGCAGAATAGAAGGATTCTATAATCATTGTTGAGTTAATAAATAGTGTAGTTATAGTATAACTCTATATATTAGTAAGGTAACCTAATATATTTATATTATAGTATTAACTACAGTACTTATTACTATAACTAATAATTATAGATTACTTCTAAACTACTGCTATTCATAAATGTTATTCATAGAATGACATTACTAAAATTAATAACACAACCTCACAACTGAATGTTAATTGATACTTTTTAGAATTCAAAAATTCAAATTTTTTTTTTATGTTGAAATATAAATTACTTATTTTAGTTCATTTACATAAGTATGCCAAAGATAATTTTGCTGTGTTGCAATAGAATGACCCATAATCTTAGCAACTTTATCTCTTTCAAGACCACTTTTTTCTTCTAATTTTAAGTCTCTCCTAGTTATATATATGTGTCTAAATGCAGTTAAACTAAAGTTAGCATTAATTATTTTCTTTAATAACCTATTCATTTGTTTATTATATGAATTTTCCTTATAAGGTTCCCCATTTTTCTTTACAAATAAATAGTCCCTAGGTTTCTTTTCAAGGCTATATTTGATTTCATTAATTAAATTATTTGGGATATCAATTTTTATAAGTTTATAAGTTTTGGAAGTTTTATATTTTCTTAAACCAATATATGGTTTTTTACCCAATAATATATAATTAGAATTGTCATTAGGTATACTTTTCTCATTATTATAAAACTTGACTTCATAATAGTCACTTCTTACTGGAGGTATCATAGTATACATTGATATGAGAAGTCTAATTTCAGAACCCTTTTCTAAACTATCTCTAATTTTTTCTATTTTATCAAATGATATATATGCTTTTTCTTGTCTTTCAGTTGGTTTATTTGATTTATATTTAATATTAATAGGTTCTCTTACTTCTTTATGTATATCTAACCATTGTTTATATAATTCATGTTCTTTTTGTATCATTCCTGGCGTGTGTCTAAATATTGCACCTATTGCAGANACATAACTATCTTTTGCGTGAACACTTAATTTATCTTTATTTAGTCTTCCTTCTGTTTTATTAACATATTCATCTAATTTTTCCATAAAAACTTCTGGATGTTTAATTATATAATATAGACATTTACCTTTTCCTACCTTATTTTTAATACTTTTACAATTTTTCCATATATCACCTTGTATAATATCTAATCTTTTTAAATATGTCTCCTTAGATTTATCATTTAACATTTTTGAATTTTTAATATGTTTTCTATATGTTTTATCAAGCATATTTATTTTTTTAAAACAAATTAATTTATCATATTATATTATAAATGGATATTAGTAAGTTATTAAGTTTATTAATAGAAGCGATTGTAGTCGGTTTTATATTAGTTGTTGTTGGAACATTAGTATCATATATTGTTGGTAAATTTTTTTCTGTATCTTTACCACCAGTATGTAAAGAATGGAATAAAAATAGAGTAATGGAATTATCATTATTTTTATCAGGTGTTTTAACACATTTATTATTTGAATTAGTTGGTGGTAATACGTGGTATTGTAAAAATGGTGTAGCGTGTAAGACAATTAAATTATAAAGATTAATTATAACTAAATGATAAAAATATAGACTTATCCAAATTATCATTATTTTTGTTTTTAATAATAGAATCTGCTATTTTAATATTGTTAAGATTATCATTATTTATATTATTATTATTATCATTATTTATATCATTATTATTATCATTATTTATATCATTATTAATATCATTATTTATATCATTATTTATATCATTATTAATATCATTATTATTATCATTATTATTATCATTATTATTATCATTATTATTATTTATATTGCTAGTATTTAAAAGACTAGATGCTGTAGTATATGAGTTATTTGTAATTTCACTATTAAATAATGTATTATTCATATATAAATCTTCTGTTAATATAGTACTTACTGTTTGTCCTAATGAATTTTCAATATAATCATTATTATTATTATAAGATTTATAATAATTATTCGGGTTATCATTATCAATAGTTATATCATTATGAGGTGTAGATATAGTATTATCCACATAATTATTTAATTCAAATTCATTAGTATTTGGAAATAAATTATATTCAATATCAATATCATTATCATTAACTAAATTAGATTTTAAATTATTATTTTTAATAAAGTACCTAAAATATAAATAATTATATTTAATTAAACTTAATGAAATAATAATAATCATAATAATTAAAATATTAACCATTTTAGTTATTATGATTTATATTATTTTAAATACTACTTTAATTTTTAATTAATTTATAATTCTTTAACATATGAAGAAATTGAATCAATTGTACTAAATGTAGAAAAACTATCACTACTATAAATTGAAAAACTATCATCATTATCATTATCCACATTATCGTTGTAATCAATATCATTATTTATTAAAATAGATTTATCAATAGAATTAATATTATATAATAATTTTGAGTTAATACTATTATTATTGTTTAATTCATCTTCAATTTTGAATTCTAATAAATTATTGTCTACATCTCCTTTTAATTCTGCTTTTTTTTGTATAGATTTATCAATAATTTGTTTATTAACTTTATTTTTATTATTATATTTTATAGTTTCATATTCGTTTTTAAATATACGATAATAACTATAATTAATACAGCCAGTTATTGTAACAATACACAATATACCAAATGATTCAATAATCATTTTGTTTAATTTAATAAAATAAATATAAATTATTAAATATAAATTATTAAATATAAATTATTAAAAATTTTTTAAATTAATTAAATTATTTTACTATAAATATTAATTAAAGTGATGTATAAGTTGTATTTAAATATTTTACATTTTTAAAACCATTTTTCTTCATATATAAAACTACAATTCTTGCAAATTCACCGCTTTTACTATATATCAAAAAATTAGAGTCCTTTTTATAATATATTATTTGTTTATAGAATAGATCAAATGGAATATGTATAGCACCTGGATAATGACCATTATTCCAATCATTATTATTTCTTATATCTATTATATAATCAAAATGATTTTGTTTAATTAATTCTTTGGCATTATTTGCATTAATACTATTTGATTTTTTAGTAGGTGATAA
>JGI24005J15628_10002057_pt1 | contig 10417 bp, 12 predicted proteins | sample LinPmetageLP40_FD_15628 | JGI IMG/M metagenome (IMG submission 15628) | reverse complement strand
CAAGGATGTAGTAGAACGTCATTGTTCTTCACCCATTATTGGCGAATTGGCGAGGGAAAACTGTCCAGTATTATGTAATTCATGTCCAAGAACACAATCACCAACAATATTAGCTAAAACTACAGAAGCACAGACAGCAGATAGGTATATTGCTCAGAGAGCACCTCATTTACAACAAAGTAAATCTTGTAATAGTAATAAAAATTGTATGGATTGTCAAGATCATATATATAAAAAAAACAAAGAAGTATACGGTCATCCAAATCCTTTATTTTCTAAAAAAGATTTAAAAAATAATATATGTTCTGGTTCTAAATCATCTGATTCATATATTGGATGTAAAAAATTTTGTAACGATTCTATATACCAATATTAAAATAAAAAATTTATTATTTAAAGATTTAAAATAAATAAAATCTAATAATGAAACATTATTTAATAAAAGCTTTAGCAAAAAAAAATAATTTTTTTTCTAAAAAACAAAAAAGTAGCGATGATTCCGATGGTTCCTTAAGTTCGGATGATGAAGAAGAAGTTTCTAAAGAAATTATATATAAATGGTATAATAATAGATATTATGCTATAAAATATTTAGGAAAAGGAACCTTTTGTAGAACTTGGTTAATGTATGATATACATCTTAATAGATTTGTTGCTATGAAAATGTATTATTCGAAATATAAAGAAGAATCTCTAAATGAAATAAAAATAAATAAATTATTAGATACATCTGAATATATTGTAAATAAATTAGATCATTTTATGTACAATAACTGTCAATGTTTGATATATGAATTAATGGGTGTAACATTATTAGATGTATTAGATTATTATGAAGATAATATTCCATTAAATATAGTTAAAAAAATATGTATTCAAATTTTTAAAGGTTTAGATGAATTACATAAAAAAAAAATAATACATTGTGATTTAAAAGTAGAAAATATTATGATAAAACAACATGATTTTGGTATAAAAAATATATTAGATACATTACAAGCATTAGAATTAGAAAAACGGTTTGAAGAATTAATTTTAAGTAATTTACCTAAAGATTATAGTAAATATGATAAATCTAAAAAAAAAAATGTTAAACGAAAAGTCAAATTACGATGTTTAAAACTTTTAGGTGATTATATAAAAAATAAACTGGAATTAATTGAAACTAGTAATGAAGAATTTAAATTTGATGAATCATCTATTAAATGTAAAATTATAGATTTAGGAAATAGTGAAATTTTAGGAAAAAATAACGAAGATGAAATAATGTTAAGAAGTTATAGACCTCCTGAAAATATTATGAATAGTTTTTACAATGAAAAAGCAGATATTTGGGGTATGGGATGTATTATATTTGAATTATTAACTGGTGACTATTTATTTGAAGTTGAAAGATATTTAAGTGATAATGAAAAAGATAGACAACATTTACATCAAATGTATGAAACATTAGGAAAAATGTCAAAAGAGGCTGTATTAGATTGTGAATTTTGTGAGCAATTATTTGATAATCAAGGAAGAATTATAAATAATAAACAGTGTAATTATACAAATTTAGAAGAAATATTTATAAATGATTATAACTATAATGAAACTGATTCAAAAAATATATCTAATTTTTTAAAAAAATTGTTAGATTATAATATTAAATCACGTTATAGTGCTGAAAAAGCTTATAATGATCTATGGTTAAATGAATAAAATATAAATCAATAATTAAATTATAATAAGGTTAAAATTAAAAAAAAAAAACTTTTAAAAATTTATAAAATGACTACAACTGAAACCGCAAATAAAAAAATATCTATGCCATCTGCTGATACATTATCACAAGCTGCTAAACTATCAATTAAAATTTCAAAACCTATTTGTTTCTATTTTTATATAGACTCTTGTAAAAATAATGCCTCAATAGTTACTGCTGAAGGCGAAAAAATAATTTATAAAAATAATGAAGAACATACTTCTCCAATTAAAAATACATATAAAGTTGGAGATGAATATTTAGTTGTAACTGAAAATACTATTTATGTTATTTCTTGTAGCACGCCTGTAGGCAAATAATTTTTTTATATGAATTCATTATATAATTTTAAGTTTTTAAAAACTATTATTAATAGTTTATCATTATGAGAACGAAAATATCAAAGATCATTAAGAAAATATCTTTTATCTAATAAAAAAAATAAATGTATTTTATGTTATCATAATTTTATATATGAAGTATTATAGACAGCACATTTAAAACCTAACTATTTATTAAATAATATTGAATTAAGTGATGTAAATAATGTAGAATTAATGTTTAGAAATTGTCTTAAATTTTATGATTTTGGATATATAAGTGTATTTAATAAAAGTATTATAAAAATGTGATATTATGATAATTGTATTACAAACTGATCCTACAATTGATCGACTACAGAATTAAGAAATAGAATTTATCAAATTGAATTAAAAAGATTAAATGAAAAATAACCAATTTAAACTATTATTTATAATTATTTTACCTAAATCTAATTAAATCTCAAAGTGTTTTTTCATAAATTCTTTTTTTTGACTACTTTTAAAAAACCAACCTTTAATAGAAGGAATCCACCATCCTCCTTCAAAATAATCTAATCCTTTTGAATATTTATAATTATTATCAGCTTTAAGAACCCAACCTTTACCATATTTTGTAAATTTAGGAACAGCCATATTTTCATTAGTCATAAATTCACCATCATCATATACATACTCAAAACTATCATTTGTAATACTAGAACTCAATTCTGTGCTATTTGAAAGAATATTCTCTTCGTCTTCTGTTTTAATATATTTAGCACCCATACTAATCAGATCATCAAACTTATGTTCTTTAAAAAACCATCCTTTTCCCAATTTATTCCAAAAACCGTCCATTAAATATTTTTCTCCATATAGTTTATCTTTCTTAGTTGTTTTAAGAATATATCCTTTTCCATATTGTTCAAGACTCATTTTAGATAAATCTATTGTGTCAACATTTGTAGTGCTACACGGTTTAGAATTTTTACGCGTATTAGAAGTGTTCATTTTAGAAATATCAACTCCATTCTCAAGAAGCCATTGATAATGTTCATCTTTAAAAAACCAAGCATTTTTTTTAGGCATCCACCAGCCTTCATGAAAGTATTTATCTCCATGATTTTCATCATTAATAGTTGGTTTTAGAAGCCACCCCTCACCATATGAAGTTAATTTCATAGATGAAAGATCCACTTCTTCCGAATCTACAGTATCTTCCATAGTATCATCATTAGAAATAACAACTCCATGATCAATAAGCCACTGATAATGTTCATTTTTAAAAAACCAAGCGTTTTGGTTAGGCATCCACCATCCCTCATAAAAATAGTGTTCACCATAATGTTCATCTTCTTCTAACGGTTCTAAAAGCCATCCCTTACCATAAGACCATAAAGTCATTTTAGACAGATCGATATGTGTATAATAATCGTATTCTAATTCAGTTTTATTTTCATCCGTTTCTAAATTATTTTTATCTGTTTCTACTCTATTTTCATTTTCTTCTGTTGCTAAAACAACACCATAATCAATAAGCGACTGATAATGTTCATCTTTAAAAAACCAACCATTTTGTTTAGGCATCCACCATCCCTGATGAAAGTATTTTTCTCCAAAATGTTCATCATCTTCTATTGGTTCTAAAAGCCAACCTTTACCATAAGACCAAAGAGTCATATTAGAAAGATCAATCTCTGAATTTTCATCATATTCATCATTTGCAATATTTTCACCATCTTTATCATATTCATCATCTTGATCATATTCATCATCTTGATCATATTCATCATCTTGATCATATTCATCATTTTCAACATATTGATCGTATTCATCATTTTCACCATATTGATCGTATTCATCATTTTCACCATCTTGATCATATTCATCATTTTCACCATCTTGATCATATTCATCATTTTCACCATATTGGTCATATTCATCATTTTCACCATCTTGATCCGTTGCTTTTACAACGCTGTTATCAATTAGCCATTGGTAATGTTCTTTCTTGAAAAACCAACCTTTTTGCGATTCTACCCACCAACCATTATTAAAATATTTTTGCCCATAATAGTCACTATCTTCTGGTGGTTCCAAGATATATCCTTTACCATATGACCAAAGTGTCATATTACTAAAATCTGTTTCTGGATTATAATTTGTATCATTAATTTCTACATCAATTTCATCATCAATTTCATCCTCAATATTAACAGGATCATAAATTTTCATACAATAAGATTTATAAATATAAATAGTGCTACTTTTTTCACAAATATACTTAGCATATCTTAATACTTTTTTCTTAGAATCAAAGTATGAATTATAAGTAATTCCATTAGTTTTAAGTTCTTGTAGAAAATAAGATGATTTACTAGAATAATTATCTAAAAGATCTTTCATAGTATCAAAAATAGTTGGCATAGTCGTAATAGTGTTCATTGTTTGTTAGTTATATTAATAATAATAAACTTTAAATACAAATCAATTTTATTAAAAAAAAAAAAAAACTTAAATAAAAATAAATAGTTATCTAAGTTAGTTTAGCTTATTAATCATTCTATTTACTAAATATAAAATAATAATTATACCTCCAACATAATATACATAATATTTATGATTTCCATTTTGATATTTTATAGCTCTATTTATATAAAATTTACCTAAATCATTTAATGCTAAAGCTAATAAAATTATTAAAATATAATTAATTGTAGAAACTATTATCTTTAAAGATCTTGGTTTATCTTTTTCTAAATTGTTATTCATATGACTATTATTCATATGACTATTATTCATATGATTGTTATTCATATGATTGTTATTCATATGATTGTTATTCATATGATTGTTATTCATTTGATTATTCATTTGACTATCATTTATATGATTATTATCCAAAATTCTATTATTAATTAATTGATTTTGTAATTGTTTAAATGCCATTTGTTCTGGAGAATTATTCATTTGTCCTTGCGAATAATTCATTTGTTGATTATTTTGGTTTGATAATTGTAAATTATTCATTTCTATATTATTATCATTTATTTTATTTTGTTTTATGTCATCTATATTTATTACTGGTTCTGTTTTAGTATTAGTATTAGTATTAGTATTATTATTTGCTCTTTCAAATATAATAGGATTATTATTTGAATTGTTGTTTGATTTATCAGAATTGAACGATGGATTAAACGATTGTTCTTGTGAACCACTTAATAGTGGTGAATTATTGATAACAGAAAAATAATTATCATCATATCCTAATTCTTCATTTAATAATTTCATATAAATTATATTAGAAATTAATTATGCCATAATTTTGTTTTAAATTATGTTTTTTACAAAACTTATTTATACTATGATTATTTTTACATTGTATTTTGCCATAGTTTTTTTTCCAAATATAAGCATGACATTTATTATAATCTAATTGTTTTACAATAGGTTTATTAATTTTTCTTTCTAATATCTTTTTTTCAAATGTTTCATAATCTATAGATAAATTATTTATAGAATGAAAATCTTTTAGAATTTTTTTTTTATAATTTTGTAAAGTATTATCTAATTTATTTAATGTATATATAGAAATGTAAAAATCCATCTTTATTTAAAATAAATTAATTTCAAAAAATAAATCAATTTTTAATATATATTATGTCTAATTTTTTATCTTTTATGTGTGGAACTATATTTGGAGCATTTATGGCTCAAAATTATGATATAATAAATATAAAAGATTCGACAAAAATAATGAATGATTATTTAAAAAAAATAGAAAAAGATAGTAAAGATAATAAAAATTAACTTTAATCATTTATAAGTTCCATCAATTTCATTTTTACTAATAATTCATCTGGTATATGTTTAAAAAAACATACATTATCTCTAACTGAATTTATAAATAATCCATTTCTATAGGTTATAAGTCCATTTTTATATTGTATTAATGTTACTAATGGTGAAATTTTTAAATCATAAAAGAATTTTTTAGATAAAAAACGGAATTTGTCTCCTTTTTTTAAATCAAGTATAGATTCTATATATTCATAGTTTTCTAATAATTCTTTACATTCCTTAATATTGCTTTTATTAACATTATAATTTAAAAATTTACTATAAAATATATCTACTTTTTTATTTCTTTCTTGACATATTATATTCAAAGGTTGTATTATTTCATTATCGATTGATTGTAAAATTTTATTAATTTCATTTTCATAATCCATATTATAATTTATATATTTAAAGTATTTTTAAATATATAAATTATGGATAATTCTAATTTTGATCTTATTAAAGAAATTTTTAATATTATTGAAAAGCCAATAAATTCAGAAAAAGATTTATTAAATATAACACTTAATCAAAAATATCTTAGATTAGATAAATTTAAAGAAAAAATAAATACGATGATTCCTAAATTAAAACAAAAATATAAATCTCATAATTTAACTTGTTTACATAATAACTCTATAGATAAACAAAAATTTCCTACCATAAATATGATAAGACAAATTTTAAAATGTAATAAGTATAAATTACAACCATATGTTGTATGTAATGGTTATGAAAAAAATACAAATAATAAAATTTGGGAACGCTATTTTTTAATTAAAAAAATAGAATCATAGCTTTGGAATTTTTTTATTTAAATTATCAACATATGTCATTAGATCTTCTTGTTTTTTAACCATATATTTTAATTTAGATTCGGGTATTAATGGTTTAGAAATATATGAAAAATAAGAAAATTTTTTCTTTAAATTCAAGTAATGATTCATAACATCTTTATACGCATTATAAATAACTTTAAGTTCATGGTGTTTTCTTAGATAATTTAATAATAATTTAAGTTCTCTTATACCATTATCTGCTTTAGTATTAAATTTTTTATTATTTTTTTTAAACAAAATTAAATATTTATTTTTAAATTCTTTATGACAATTAATTAAATTATTTTGAGAGTTTTTTGTATCCATATATAACTTAACTATATTATCCATTATAATATTTAAAGAAATTAATGTGCGTATATCAATAATTTTAATTTTCTATATATCCATTAAACATGGAAGAAGGTAATTTGGCAATATTGGTAGATGCAAAAATAGAATACACGAAACAATTAGTTAATATAATTAGTCCTAATATCTTTAAAGGAATAAAAATAATATATAATAATTCTAAAACTAATAGTTTTAATAATGATACATTATTACATTTTCAAAATGATTTAAGTCAAATACCAAAATGGAACCAAGAAGTTATAAATGAACATTATAATTCATTAGTTCAAATATCTGATTGTGATTGGTTAGAAGATTTATTAACAGCTGTGTTTGTAAGTCACACACGTATTTTAACATCTATAAATTTCAGTAAAAATAAAAATAAAATTAATTTAAAAATACCAAAAGTTGATCATTTTATTCATTTATGTTATATTGAAGTAGCTAGAATTTTTTGGAAGAATCCATATTTATTTGATGATACTATTTCTAAATTTGAATACCAACGGAATAGAAGAGATGCTGAAAAAATAATAGATAATACTATAAATGAAACTATAAGGAAACAATTACCTGTTAAACATATTTTAAAAGAATATTTAGGAAATGAATTTAAAGAAGCTAATACAGATTTTACTGTGAGTGAAAATAATAATGAACATGAAAACTTAAGAAAAATGGTAAAGGCTGAAATTGAAAATTGTTCTAAAGAAAAATTAGAAAAATTAAATATTAATTCTTTAGATTTAGAATCTAAAGAAAGTGTTAATATTAATGAAGATAGAATTAAAAATATCGAATCTTTAGAAAATAATAATGATATTTTAAATTCTGTATCTTTTGTTGAAAATAATTATGAATCAAATGAGCCTGAAACCGACATAGTTAAAGATGAAATTGATTTAGTTAAAACCGACATAGTTAAAACCGACATAGTTAAAGATGAAATCGATTTAGTTAAAACCGACATAGTTAAAGATGAAATCGATTTAGTTAAAACCGACATAGTTAAAGATGAAATTGATTTAGTTAAAACTGAATCTGAAAATGAAAATTCTAAAGAAGAAATCGGATTATTAGAATCAAATCAAAATAATAATTTAGAAGAACAACTCGTTACAGATCATAAAATACAAGTAGATAAATCTACAGAATTAAAAAAGGACATTATTTCACAATCAGATAATGAAATGAGTGAATTAGAATTAGAAACAGTAAAAATAGATGAATTAAATAATACTTTAAGTGATATAGAAATAGATGTTGAAAATACTATTAATAACGAGATTGATAATTTAAAAATAGAAACATTAAATTTAAATATAGATGATGATTTATCTAATTTAGATGAAATTTATATTGATACACCAAATAATAAATTAGAAAATTTAGATGATAATAAAATTAAAACAGTCTATATAGAAACTTCTGAAAAACCTAAAAAAAAAAATTCTTTTAATGATACAGATATAGAAATAGATTATGATGATGAAAATAATTACAAAATTAAAAAATATTCAAAACAAGATTTTAATTTTTTTAATTAGTAAGTATAAAATTATAAATAATTTTATTAAAAAATGTTATAAATGATTAGTAAATATTACAATATTATTATTGAAAATAAATATTTATTATCTTGTGTTATAGCAATAATATGTACAGTATTATTTTATTTAGAAAATAATAGAACTAAAAATAAATATGAAAATAATTCTTATTTTAAATTAGTATTATTTATAGCAGTGTCTATATTATTTGTTTTATATATTAAAGATAAAAAAATAACTATTCCAGAAAGTAATGTTAAAATAGGTGATCCAGATTTTTAAAAATATAGTTTATTAATATATGATTAATAAAGATATTGTATATATAGTATGTTTCATATTAATATTAATTAATTGTATTGTTTATAATAAAAAAACCAAACCTCCATACATTAATAATTTTTTATTTAAATTAGTATTTTTATTCTGTATAATGATATTATCCTATTTAAATATTTATATTTCTACATTTTTAGGTATTATATTTTTAACTATTTATCAATAATTGTATATATATTCATTTTTAATATCCTCTTTTTCTATAAGAAATTCTTTAAATATTAATTTATTTATTTGATTTTTAGGAACAGCAGATTTAACATTCTTAGCAATAATTCTATATAGATTAAAATCATCATCAAGATTCATTAAAAAGTTACCATACTTATCCATACACCATAATTTTAATAATCTATATATATTACTATCTTCATCAAAATGTTCTATAATAGTTGTTGCTAATCTAGATAAATCAAAACTCTTATTTGGTTTTATTTTACAGTTTTTTAAATTATTCAAGTATGGATAACTATACTGACCTTCAGCATCACCGTGTTTTTTAAATACATCACTAAAAAATACCTTATTTTTATAATTAAAAGTTGCTCTACCAAAATCAATTATTTTAGTAATTTTACCAAATGTAGGTATTTTAAAACAATTGCCTTTAAAATTATAATATAAAAATTCTAATTCAGTTTTTTTAAACATAATATTGCTAGAATGTAAATCATTATGAACAAAATCATATTGTTTTTGAGCTATAGATAAACCAAAACATATTTGAAATAATATAGATTTCCATTCGACTTCATGTATATTATTTTTGGTATTTTCAATGTAATTATCTAATGTATATTCTAATTTTTCTATACAATTTATCTGAACTGGATAGTTTTCAATACAACAATAATTAATTTCATATATTTCACTATCTGATAATGATATATTTGATCCTGAATTAATTGATAGTTTATCATAGTTAGATAAATTAATTTCATCAAAAGATATATTATCAATTTCTATATCAAGTATACTATCATCTTTCAACGGTATAATGTTTTTATTATCATCACTATCCTCATTGTTTTCATCACTTTCATTATTGTTTTCATCTAATGAGTCGTTGTTTTCATCTAATGATTCGGTGTTTTCATCTAATGATTCGGTGTTTTCATCTAATGATTCGTTGTTTTCATCTAATGATTCATTGTTTTCATATAATGATTCGGTGTTTTCATCTAATGATTCGTTGTTTTCATCTAATGATTCATTGTTTACATCTAATGATTCGGTGTTTTCATCTAATGTTTCATCATTTAATATATCATCAATATCTTGACACATGTCATTAATATTAGTTTTTTTAAATGATTTATTATCAGATCTATCTAAATCAATATTATGTATTTTAAATTTAGTGTTAATATTTTTTCTAAACCAAGATGTATTTTTTATAGAATTATAATCTTCAGAAATATCATGTTTAAATTCATCAGCAATACCGCTAAATGTTCCATAAAATAA
>JGI24005J15628_10002052_pt1 | contig 10445 bp, 17 predicted proteins | sample LinPmetageLP40_FD_15628 | JGI IMG/M metagenome (IMG submission 15628) | reverse complement strand
TGTTCTCAGCTGGTAACACCACAAGAATAGATCTTAATGATAATGGTCAAAACTATTGGAACGGTGTTACTAATTTTGCTAATAATATAATAGTAAATGCAACTGTTGATGGAGATAATTATACCATAAATGGATCTCAAGGTAGTAGTGGTCAAGTAATGACTTCTACTGGTTCAGGCGTTCAATGGTCAACACCAGCCACAGTACCAACGGTTAATAATCCAACTATAACGTTAGCGGCTGGAACTAATATGACTGGTGGAGGTAGCTTTACCTTAAATCAGGCCGGCGCACAAACAATAACTTTCAACGCCTCAGGAGGTGGTGGTTCTTCTTTGTGGTCAACTGGTACAAACTCATCTATAAACTACACTAGTGGTAGGGTAGGTGTAAATTTAGCTTTTCCAAAATCTGCACTTCATGTTGAAGGATCAATAAAACAAACATCTATTAACGCGAGTGAACAAGGATTTTTTACTGATGAAACAGAACCTTATTGGAAAGCTGGTGCTTACGGAAAAGGTTCATTCTTTGGTAAAGCTGGAGGTACAGGAAATGTAAGATCAAACCTTGCTCAAACGTATGCTGGATATGCTAGTGGAGGAAAAGCTTTAGAAATAAGAAGATCTTCTTTAACAGCAATTCCAAACTCAGCTTGGCCAAGTATTAATGGCGGAATTGCTACTCCAGTTGGACAGGTACAATTAACAAACAAAAAATCAAATGTTATAATAATACCAATGAGTGTTACTGTGGGGATGAGAAGAACTACTTTGTCAGGCTCGGCAAGTTGGGGACTTGACCCTTACCCAATTCAACTATGTATGGTGGGTGGAGGATTTGGTAGTAGTCGGGCAAATATTCCGTGGACTGTAATTGGTGGTATCCCTAATAGAATACTTACTCAACTAAATGGTAGTGCTGATGACAGTAGTATGAGATTTTATCAAATACCATTTGATTATCTTAACAGAAGCGCGGGTACTGGAGAGCTTAGATTCTGGAACGTAGGATCCCTACCAAGTGGTTCTAGTAAATTTAAGTCTAACAATTTGGTGTTTGGATTAAAAGGAACGAACGGGATTAAAAATAACTCTCTGTTATCGGAGATGTACGTAGAGGTTGAATATAAAGAATATAATTTTGATACTTGGCAAGATGGATATAATAGAAAAGTAAGAAATCAATCGAATGCTGCAAACGCAACAAACACTCTTACATACTTTAGAGGAACTACACAAAACGTTGCTTCTAACATATGTAGCGCTGAGCGAAGTGTAGTGGTAGCAAATGGATTTTCAGATTATTGGCATAATGGTAACCAATTACAACCACAGATTGGAGACACTGTTTGGACAGATCCTAACTTTTCAACTGGTTTAGCTCAAGGAACTTATTACTTATATTCTGCAGGTGGTTTTAGATATTACATAGTAGTGGGTTCAAGCTCAAATCCGGGTCTTCCAAATCAAATAACTCAACTGGGTGAGTGTGCTATTCCTATACCAACTTCATAATAAGTAAAAATCAAATAAAACAAGTGATAATAGCAATATAACCTGCTCTGAATAGAGCATAACCAAATATATAATAATTAAAACCAAAACCAAATGACTTATTTTTATTCGTTGACCTCAAGTTATGGTCAACCCAAAACACCCCAAATTTCTGAACAAACTATTAAAGTATGGAAACATCTAGCTAAAAAGAAAAACTGGCGTATTGTTCAACTACCTAATGGTTATTTTCAAACCGAACACCGTGACTTGCTTGATAAAGAAAAATGGCACGATGTAACAAGACGTGAAACTTTAGAATCTGCTGAAGCAGCTATTGATGGTAGTGTTGATCACTATTCAAAAAAAATAGAATTTTTAAAAGGTCCTAAAGTAGTTAAAACGTTTAAATAATACTACTAAATCAAATTAAATTAAATTAAATTATGTCAAACGCAATTGTAAAGAATTTGAACTTTGGTTCAAGTGCTAGAGACAAAGTGTTTGCTGGTATTACAAAACTTACACAAGCCGTTAGCTCCACTCTTGGAGCTAGTGGTAAGTGTGTTATTCTTGAAGACAATACTGGTAATCCTATTATTACTAAAGACGGTGTAACCGTTGCAAACTCTATAATTCTTAGAGATCCTGTGGAAAACATGGGTGCTACGCTTCTAAAAGAAGCTGCTAGAAAAACTGTTAAAGAAGCTGGAGATGGAACAACAACAGCTACAGTACTAGCGCACTCAATTTTAACAGAAGCATATAAATTAAATAATATAAATACCAGAGAATTAAAATCAGGTATTGAAAAAGCTTTAAATAAAATTATTGAATATTTAGAAAAACATAGTGTAAAGGTTTCTGGTGACATGATTGATAATGTTGCTACTATTTCTACAAATAATGATTCTAAATTAGGTTCAATAATAGCTGATGCTTTTAGAAGTGTAAATGAAACAGGTGTGGTAACAATGGAACCGACAACTGAAAGTGAAACAAAAGTAGAAATAGTTAATGGGGTAGAATACGATAAAGGCTTAATAAACATGGCTTTTGTAACTAATAAAACAAATAATACCTCTGAACTAGATAATCCATTAATTTTATTAATAGAATCTCAAGTAGATAATATTAGAAAAATACAAAACATACTTGAACACGTTATTAAATCTAAACAACCTTTGTTAATTATAGGTGATTGTGAACCAGCTGTTGTATCAGCTTTAGCAATGAATAAAATAAAAGGTAATATAAAAGTAAATGTAATCAACGCACCAACATACGGTATTAATAAAAAAGATATGTTAAGTGATCTTGCTTTATTAACCGGTGCAACTGTTATAAATGAAGATTTAGGTGATGATATAAATCTTATTACACCATTAATGCTTGGTGTTTGTACAAAAAGTATAACAAGCGAAAATGAAACTATAATTCAGGTAGATACAGAAAAAGACGAGGTTAAAGATTTAATTGAAGAAATAAAACAAAAATTATCTATTACAAAAAACCCTATAGATGTTGTAAGATTAGAAAAAAGATTATCTAGGCTTTCAGCTAAAGTTGCGGTAGTAAAAGTAGGTGCTAATTCTGAAATTGAATTAAAAGAAAAAAGCGATAGAGTTGAAGATGCTATATGTGCTACTAAAGCTGCTATTAAAGAAGGTATAGTTGCTGGTGGTGGTATTGCTTTATTAAATGCTGCTAGCTTTTTAAAATATAAATCTAAAGAAGAACAAGTTTTATGTGAGGCTATAAAAGCTCCATTTAAAATTATATTAGAAAACGCCGGAGTAAAAAACTACGATGTACCAACGGTAAAAGGCAAAGGATTAGACGTGGTTACAGGAAATATGGTAAATATGATTGACTCAGGTATCGTTGATCCTTTGCTTGTTACTAAAAGTGCATTAAAAAATGCAGTATCTGTAGCTACAACTATTTTATCAACAGATTGTGTAATTAATAATTTAAGAATTGATGAAAGCAATAGGTAGAAATTTAATTATAAAAATCAAACAAGAAAGTTCAACTACTACAAAAGGTGGATTATTATTAGCTGATTTACACAAAGAAGATATACGTTACAAACAAGCTAAAGTTTTACAAATAGGTGATGAAGTTGTTGGTGTAAAGAAAAACGACGAAATATATTTTGATAAACATGCTGGCCACGGAATAGAAATAAATAAAGAAAAATTACACGTAATAAAACTTCAAGATGTTGTAATTGTTTTATGAAACGATTAACACCTGATGTTATTAAAGAATTTAATATTTTTAAACATTATAGAATTATTAGAAAATGGGTTTGCAAAAACAATGATCTTAATGATGCTGATTTAGAATTATTAATATATCTTGATTGTATAGATTTTTTTACTATTAAAGATTTTAAAATGGGTAGTTATTCTTATAGTTGGAATAATAGAAGATGGAATAAGCTTATTCAAGATGATTGGATAGTGGTATGGAGAAAAAGAAATAGGTCTACACAAAAATATAATATTTATAAAGTTTCTTTTAGAGGTAAACAGTTAATTAAAAGAATATACAGAATTATATTAGGAGAAGAAGATATACCTACAAGTATTAAAAGAAATAAAATAATGAAAGGTAAATGCTATATGGATAAAGTATTGCAAACATCTATTCATAATGTAAATACAGATAAAAATAGATAATATGAAAAATCCTATTAAATTGATTGATCCAAAGTCTAACGTGACATCAATGCAAAATTACTCTACAGTAATGCCATCTTTTAATCAAAAAAATTATGGTCATGTAGCTGGTAACACAGTGCCAGGTATTAGTAGTACAAATAATGGTGGTGATGCTATTAAAGAATTTGATTACGAAAGAATGCAACCTTTAAACACATCATCTGGAGATCCCCTGAGTAATGTTCAAAAACAAAAACAAGATAATAGGAATTTACAAAAAGCTATTAAATCAGCTAAAAGATATAATAAAAGAAATCCTAATAATAAAGTGGCTATACCAGTTGGAAAAGGAACACAGTCTCTTCAAAATCAAATAAACAAAGGTATGCCTGATGTGTCATTACCTCCTGTAGATCTTAAACAAACAATAAACAATATGTATGAAGAAAATAAATCGCCTTTTGGCATGATGGATCAACAATATGATCAAATAAATCCTCAAGGTACAGCACCTATGATGGGTGCTCCTTTGCAACCATCTAACACAATGGGTAATGCACAGCCTGTATTTAATCCAAACGCTATTAATGCAGCGCAGCAAATATATGGTTCTCAAGATCAAAGAACTATGGCTATGCCTCTTAATACACAGCTTGCTCCTCTTAATTTTGTTGATCAAACCGGTGATGGTAAAGTAACGTATGGTGATGTTATAAAAGCAAGGGTTGAAGGTTATAAAGAATCTCCAGCAGAAATGAGTTACGACGAATCTCCAGCAGAAATGAGTTACAAAAAATCTCCTGTAGAGCAAAGACAACAGTCTGTTCCAGGAGCACCATTATATATGCACGAGGACAAACCACATGTGCAACTCAATACTAAATTAGAAGATTATAAAGGTAGTGATTTTTACACTGGACTTGAAAGTGAAAAAGAAAAACAAGTTCTCCGCGACAGTATTGTAGGAAAAATTAATTCAGGTAACTTTAGATCAGGAAAAAACGCATACCTAGATGGAAAAGTAAAAGCTCTGCGAAATATGCATTTAGTAAAAAACGGATTTCCTCAAGAAAATATACCAACTAAGCCTCCAAGGAACAAACGAAACTAAAAAAAAACAATAATTATGCACAATAAAAAATATGACCCAGCAATGGAAAAGTTAAAACCAGGCACTCACGTTGGTATAGTTGGTGAATCTCATATATGGGATGGACCATTAGATCAAGCAGGAAGATTACATGGACAAGGTTCAAGCTCAGGAATAAGAGGTATGGAAATTTTAAAATATCCTTCTCCTTACATTGCAGATCCCATTACTCAATGCGCTAAAGTATATAAATCATGAATTCTCCATTTTACAAAGAAGGTTTTCCTGAAATAAAAGAAAGCAATAAAGGTAAGTTTACGGCTTGGGTAAAAAAGAATATGAAAGGAAAATCCACCTGCTCTGCTGCAAGTGCTGTTATGGCCAATAAAGATAATTATGGTAAAGATGTAATTGCTATGGCTAACTACGCTAAAAACTTTGGTTGTAGTAAAAAATAAATAAAAACAAAACTAAATAATAAAAATTATGCCAAACGCAAAACCAAACAAAAAATCAAAAAAAGGCAACGTATCTCCTATCCCTATGAAAAGTTACGATAAAGATATGATGCATGAAAGAGAATTAATTTATGATGCTAAAAAAGCTATACATAGAATAGATCAACAAAAGCATCACCACGGACACGGTCCACACATGGAATCTAAAAAACAACAAAAGCACAACTTACTATATGATAATCCAATAGATAATAGAGGAACTTTTATGAGTAAACATAGTGGTAGTGCTCCTTTTAAACACCAGGGATATAACTCAAGACTAGATGATTCATTAGGTTCTAAACATGGTAGCAAAAAACAAAGTATGAAATCTCGTAGAGATGAGTCTGAAGGAATGGAACATCATTTTGGACATAACAAGTTTTCAAGCAACAAACATAGTCATTAAAAAAAAGCAGAGACAACTGTAAACACTAACATAACATTAACACTAACAAAACAAAAAACAAATTATGGCAGCAAATTTTTTAAATTTCCCAATTATTAACGGTTTCGCAAGCGGTGGCTCAGCAAAACCAGAACTTGATGGAGACAACTTAATTTCTCTTAATTCAATTCTATCTGTATCAGTAGCAACTACTGGTGTGGCTGGTTCAGAAGTAACTAAAATTACTCTTCAACTTTCACCAACAGCTCTTACTAATGACACTTGTGTTGTTACTGTAAGCGAAAGCTCTGACGCAGTAGATCCAGACGGTGGAGCACCTTATGTAGGTAGTGACAACGCGGCTGGGCATGCAGCATATAACGCTAAACTAAGATCAGCAGTTATGAAAGCTATGACAGCAAATCCAGGAGGCGTTAAGTCAACTGTAGTTGCACCACAATCGCAAGTTTCTAGCGCTAAATGGATGAGTGATAAATCTGTTTACTTTAAAGACTTTGTAGTATCTTAACAATAAATGAGATCAAAAGGTTTAGGTGACAGTATTGCTAAAATTACACAAGCAACTGGAATTAAAACGGTAGTAGATAAAGTCGCAGAAGGATTAAACATCCCCTGCGGCTGCTCTGCTAGACAGAACAAACTAAATGAAATGTTTCCTTATAATAACAAGCCTAGCTCTAGTGTTATAAGTGAAAAAATAAAAAACAAACTTAATGGGTTTTAAACTTAAATCAATTCCCTATATTAACAATTCAACTCCAATATATAGAGTGAATATGGAAGAAGGTGTGTTAGGTAAAGCTAACAACAACGGAACCATAATATTAAAACAAGGTTTAACTCCAAGTGAAGAAGAAAAAATAATAACTCACGAGCAAGTTCATATTGATCAAATGAAAAGAGGTGATTTAGATTATGATGAAAAAAATGTTTATTGGAAAAATAAAGTGTATCCAAGATCTAAGATGAACGAAGGTAATAAAAAACTTCCTTGGGAAAAAGAAGCTTATTTAAAAAAATAAAAATGAGTAAATTATTAGCTAAATTATTTGGCAATGCAAGTGGAGGTATATTATCTAAATTAGCCGGAGTAGCTGATAGATTTATCCACACTAAAGAGGAAAAAGCAAAATTTGAGAAAGAAATGACTCAAATATTTATTAAAGCTGAAGCTGAAATGCAAAAAAATATCACTGAAAGATGGCAATCAGATCTACAGCATGGCAATTGGTTAACACGATCCGTAAGACCTTTGGTGTTAATATTTTTAATTATAAGTACTATATTAATGGTATTTATAGACTCTGGATCAATACAATTTAACGTTGAAGAAAAATGGACAGAACTTCTACAACTTGTATTACTTACTGTCATCGGCGCCTATTTTGGTGGACGATCAATTGAAAAAATAAAAAAAAATAAATAAATAGACATGGGATTATTTAAAACATCAGATTCAATAATAGGTAGAGCTATGCCTTTAACAGGTTTAGTTGGCGCTCCTAATGGTTTACCCGCTTGGGTTTTTGAAAATCAATCGGGAACACTAGGAACAAACTTAAATAGCTCTGTGCTATACGTAGGTGTAAGTGGTGATATATCAGTTATATTACCAGGAGTTACATTAGGTGATGCTGAAGAGTTCAGATGGGGAGCCGTTGTCCCGGGGACTAGCGAAGGTACTGGTTATACTGTAGCCGCTACAGTTCTTACCACTGAATGCTCTAACAATTTAGCAACAGGTTTAACACTTAAGATAACTGGAGTAGGTGGTGGAGGTGAGGTACAAAGCGTAGATATAGTTGCGGGAGGATCTGGATATAATGTAAATGATATTGTTACTATTGTTGATGGAGCAAATAAAACAGCTAAAATAAAAGTACATAAAGTAGGTGGTGGAACACCAATTTCTGCTCAAGCAATAACGTTTAAAGGAGTTCCTGCCGGTACAATATTACCTGTAGTTATAGATTATGTAACATCATTAGCAACTGTAACAGAAGCAGATATAATTGTAGGTAAATAAATAATTAAAAAAACAAGTGACTATATATATTAAGACAATAAATTAAATTAAATTAAATTAAACAAAATGAGTAAAATTACAAAAGAAGAATTAGAAAAATTAGTTAAACAACAAAAAGAATTAAACTTACTTTTAAACAACATAGGTGTTTTGTCTAGTCAAAAACATGGTTTATTACATGAAATAGGTGAAATAAATAAAGAAGTTTTAAAGGATAAAAAAGAATTAGAAGAAAAGTATGGATCGGTTAATATTAATTTAGAAGACGGGACGTACGAACCTATTAAAAGTAAAGAAAAAGAAGAGAAAGAAAAAGAATAATGAGTTCAGTTATAAGAAAAATTAGTATTGGCTCAGACTATAAAAATGATGCTATGCACTACTCTGTTGGACAACCAGTTTATGGAGGACATGATATAGCATATATTGTATTAGATGAAGAGGATAGTTCTTATAATATTTATATTAAAAAAAACAACGAGGTATTGCCGTGGAAGAAATTTAATTCTAACATGGCTATATCTGTTGAGTATGATTTAGAGTATTAATGAAAAGTGTTTATGATTTTATAATTAAACCTGTTGGTGAAATTTATGATAATAAAATTAATATTAACAATAAAGAATTAATTTTAAATACTAGTATAGAAAAACATAAATTTGTAAACAATGTAGCTGAGGTTGTGTCTATACCTTTAGCCTATTATACCCCTATAAATATAGGTGATAAAATTATTATTCATCATAATATTTTTAGAAGATATTATGATACAAAAGGTAAAGAAAAAAACAGTAGTAAATTTTTTAAAGATAATTTGTACTTTTGTCAAGTAGATCAAATATATTTATACAAAAACAAAAACACTTGGAAGTCTTTTGGCGATCGTTGTTTTGTAATGCCTTTAAAAAATAATAATGATTTAGAGCTTGAAAAAGAACAAAAACTTATTGGTATATTAAAATATGGTAATAAGCTCTTAGAAGATATAGAAATAACCGAGGGAGACGCTGTAGGGTTTACACCTAACAGCGAATTTGAATTTATTGTTAATAACGATAGATTATATTGTATGAAATCAAATGATATTGTAATTAAGTATGAACGTCAAGGAAACGAAACAGAATATAATCCTAGCTGGGCACAAAGCGGTTGAAGAACTTATTAAAGTTGCTAAAGAAGCTATTGTAGATTCAGATGATGATATAAGTGCTGACAGACTTAAAAATGCTGCAGCAACTAAAAAGCTAGCTATATTTGATGCTTTTGAAATACTAACTAGAATTGAAGAAGAAAGTAATATTTTAGGTAACAAAATTGTAGAAAAAAAAGAAAAAAGTTTTAGTGGATTTGCTGAAAAAAGATCTAAGTAATGTACGAGCAAACTTTATATAAAATAGTTACACCAATTAAACCTCACATTGTAAAAAGACTTAATAAGTCTAAAAAATGGAAATATGGTTATAACAAAGATTATGATATTATAGTTATAAGTAAAACTGGGCAAATAGGAGAAATTTACGAAATACAAAATCTTACTATAGCTTTACCACTTGAAAACAATACATATAAAAGATCTAAAAAAGAGTCTGAGCAGTATTGGGAAGTATTTGAAAAAAGGAAAGAACTAAAAAATATTAAAACAATATTTGATTGGAAAACTTATCCTAATACTTTTAAAGAACAATTACACGACTATATTGATGAAGAATTTAAAAGAAGAGACGAAGGTTTCTGGTTTTACAACAAAGGTATTCCTACCTATATTACTGGCACTCACTACATGTATTTGCAATGGTCAAAGATTGACGTTGGGCAACCAGACTTTAGAGAAGCAAATAGATTATTCTATATCTTTTGGGAAGCATGCAAGTCAGATACAAGATGCTATGGCATGGCATACCTTAAAAACAGAAGGTCAGGATTCTCTTTTATGGCGTCCGGTGAAACGGTTAATTTGGCGACAATCTCAAGTGATTCAAGATTCGGTGTTCTCTCAAAATCTGGAGCGGATGCTAAAAAGATGTTTACAGATAAAATTGTCCCAATCTCAGTTAACTACCCGTTTTTCTTCAAACCGATACAAGACGGTATGGACAGACCAAAAACGGAACTTGCGTACAGAGTCCCAGCGTCTAAATTTACAAGAAAAAAACTTGAAGCTAATGAACGGCTTGAAGAAATGGTTGGACTCGATACAACAATCGACTGGAAAAATACTGGAGATAACTCCTATGACGGTGAAAAACTTATGCTCCTTG
>JGI24005J15628_10002049_pt1 | contig 10451 bp, 2 predicted proteins | sample LinPmetageLP40_FD_15628 | JGI IMG/M metagenome (IMG submission 15628) | reverse complement strand
TTACATCTTACACAGGCGAGGATGGTAAAATGTTTTCTAAAGAAGGTTTTAGGTATAGAGACAGCCAAGATGTAGAAAGAACATATGATGATTGGTTGAATTCTTCAGCCGATGCACTCACAGCAACTAATGATGACCAAATGCAAATATTAGCAGGTCAAGGATATCATATAGCACAGAGTGTAGATGAGTTTAAAGAAAAGCATGGAGATGATACTTCTAAAATGATTTTAGTTAGTTATGCCTCTGGCACACCAGTGTACAGTTTAGTAGATGCTAATGGAAAAGAAATAAAAGACGGTTTAGAAAATGAAGCTAAAAAACAAGCAAGATTCGCGTTAGATGACCAGATAGATGACATGACTAAAGCTGATAATGAAGACAAGCGACCACCATCTGAAGTAGACAAAGAAGATACACTTATCGGATTCATGGATGATGTAAATGCATTAATATCTGATGACAAAGAAACATTTGATGCCACTGCTCAAGATAGGATTATTTCTATGAATGACGAAGTGCGTAAAAGTGGAAAAGGTAGGTTAATTGATAATATTGATAGAAATGATGACCGAATTGTTGTTACTTATCAAGATGGCGCTGTAGAATATGTTAAAAGAAAAGGAGACGATGGTTCACCACTCGATGCTAAAACTCAATCCAGAGAATTATGGAGACTAATTACTAATGAAAATGATACCTCCTATAGAAAAGCTATCAAATTATATGAAGATGAAGGTGGATTTAGATCTTCAGATAGAGAGGCAACGACAGCAGAGAATAGAGTATTCCTTACAACTAGAAAAGCTGAAGATGTTCTAGCTAACAAGGGCATGAAACCAGGAGATAAGGGTTATGAGGATGCATTAAATATCGAGATTGCTAATCAAGATAAATCATTAGATGATAAAGAACTTGCTGCAATAAAACGAAGAGTGCTTAAAGGTAAAAATATTACATCATACTCTTCATTACCATCTATAGGAATGGAAGACGGTAAGTTAAAGAATAATAGCAAGAGTGTTATTGGATTTGGTGATGATGGTAAGACTATGAAAACAGGAACTGAACTTCTAGAACAAGATATAGGCGCTAGAGTTAGTTGGTCTTCTGATGATACTTTAACTAATGGTATGGACAAAGTATTAAAACTATACTTACCAAAATCATTACGACCTGGTGCCAGAGCAACATTTGTAGACAACCCAGATGGTGATGATTTAATTATAGAATATTATGATGCAAAAGGTCAATTACAAACAATAGGAAAAGAAGTTAATACTGGAAATTTCTTTGTAGGTGGCGCACTAAAAGCAGCAGAAATAAATGATATTTTATATGACGCCTCTTTAGAAATACTGAATAAAGAAAATGATAGAAGAAGAACAAGGAACAGAAAAGGTGTATCTAAAGAAGTAATAAAGTTCAATGGATAAGTTTAAAGAACTATATCAATACCTCGTTGATAACGAGATGACTGACTTATCTGAAGAAGATTTTAAGGTTAAATATGCTCAAGGAACAGATAATAACTCTATACTATTTACCTACCTTCAAGACAATGAATTAACTGATTTAGACCAACAAACATTTAATTCTAAATACTTTCCACAACAAACACAAGTAGATGTTGATGTTGTTACTGATGAAGTAACAGATGTAAAAGATGGTCAAGAGGTTGAATCTTCTACAATGGTAGAAGAAACTGTTGCTTATGATCCTAGAGAACAAGGCATGGATGACAAAATATCCTACAACAACAATGCTACTATCTTTGAAAAATCACTAGCATATGTAACTCCAGATTTAATTGACAGAGAAGAAGAAGAGGTGGTTAACAGAATGAATTATCATTTTGGTGACTATGGTTTTACTTTTGAAGAAGGTGGAGGCATGATGTCTGGTATGGATGGAATGAGTGTTCGTGCAGAAAATGGCCAAACTATAAATGTAGATCTCGATCCAGTCTTAGGGGATTTAACGGGTAATTTTTTTGGAACAGAGACTAAACAAGCTAACAAGTTAAAAGATTTTTTAAAAAAGAATAAAAAAACCAATCCTGAATTAGAGGCTTTTAATGCTGAGAATAATCGTAAAAGAAAAAAATACTTTAGCAAGAAAGCAGTTGATGAGGATTTAGATGATTTAAAGACCAAAGCTACTTCTATAAATAAACGGGCACAAGTTTATCAAACCGAAAAGACTAAGCATGAACAGGCTATGGATGGTTTAATGATGGTGCCTCCACAAGAAAGAGGTGCTGATTGGCAGTTAAAATACCAACAACAGTTAGGTGTGGGTAAAAGACTAAACGAACTTAAACAAACAGTATCAAACGAACTCAAGTCATATAGAACTATAGAGAAACAAATTCATTCATCTGTAGGAAACTATATGGATATGAAATTAAATGATGGTAGTGGTGTAGGAACATTTTTAAAAGGATTCTACAATAGTGTAGTAGGTAGAGGTATTTCACAAATTTTTGCATATGGTGCTGATTTAGGAATAGATGGATTATATGGAATAGGTCGTGCTATAAATGAGGATTTTTCCTTACGAAGCCTATCTGGTGTGACTGAAGAAGAAAAAAAAGAAAGATATATTACTATTGCAAAAGATTTAGGCTATGATGTGCCTAGTGATGTAATGGATAATGATGAGTCTTATCAAAACTGGCTAAACAGTCTTAGTGAAGAAGATGAGATGGCGTTAGATGGTGATACTGATTTATTTACTTCACAATTAAATAAAGAAGGAAGAAAAGCATTAAAAGATTCAGGAAAAGAATTAAAAAATATTAATAATAAGTTACAAATATATAATCCTAAAGGTGGAATATTTGGCAAAGGTGGATATGAGGATGTTCCTGCAGACTATTTAGATAAAAATAAGAGAGAAAAATTAGATCGTTTGGTGGCGGATGCAGAAGTTAAATCGGCAAAAAAACCTACCAAAGAGTTTATTAAAAAGAATTGGAATCAATTATTGTCTTTTGATGATGTTTCAGATGAAAAAATTGCTGAAATGCGAGATGACAATATTATAGCCGAGGGTTTGCTAGGTTTAGGTGAGTCATTGCCAGCTATAGGGTTATCATTAGCTTCTAGAGGTAAAATAAAAGCAACTGGACAATTTGCCAATGTAAGAAACATAGCTGGGAGAATACTAGGGTTAGACTCTAAAGGTGGTGTTGCACAAGTGTTAGCTTTTTCAGCCTTACAAGCTGAGGCAATGCAAGAGGAGATGGATGCTGATGAAGATTTTAAATATGTGACTGAAGGAGAAAGAAAGGCAATTTTAGGTCCTGTTGCATTAACTGTAGCAATTCTAGAAAGATATGGTTTAAGAAATATAGTGGGTAGTAAAACTATAATGACTGGATTAATGAATCAAGTTACTAAGGTTTTACCTCAAGGAGCATCTGCCGCACTATATAAATCCACATTAGAAAAAATAGTTAAAAGTAATATTGCTAAAGGTTTATACACTAATAAAGCAGTTAAGTTTTCTACATCTGTAGCAAAAGCAGCATTAGCTGAAGCAGAAACAGGTGGGCTACAACAGATAGCAGAAATGGGCTATAAGGACATCTGGAATGATATGAACGAGAAAGAGATGTTCGATCAACCAGAAATGTGGTCCAAAGAGTTTTGGCAAGAAGCTAAACATGCTGCAATGGCTGAGGCAGTAGGTGGATTTGTTATGGGTATACCTGGAGGTATAGTTAATGCATATAAGACTGGCGAAACTGATAATATATCTGATGCAACATTAGAATTGTTTGATGCTATAAGAGGAGATAATATTACAATGAAAGCTTACAAAGAACAGTTATCTGTTCAAGTATCTGAAGGTAAAAAAACTCAGAAAGAAGCAGATGAAGAATTATTGCAATTTGAAACTTTATCTGGTGCAGCAAACACTATACCAGTGGATTTAGATATAACTGCTAGAAAAAAAGCATTAGGATTAATTTTTGAAAGACAAGGTCTTGAAGCAGAAATGGAAGGAATGGATAAGGACTTGGGTTCTTACAAGAAAAAAGAAGCTAGGGTTCAAGAAATTAAAAATGAATTATCACAAATTGGAAGTGAACAAGCTGATGATTCTGCATCGCTAGAAAAGGAAAGTGAAAATATCCCTATATTTGTTTCTGAAGAGAAGGCGAAAGAAGAGCTTGTCAAAGAAGGCATAGCTAATCCTACTCAAGAACAAATTAAAGAAAAACAAGATGCCCTTCAAAAGCCAGAAACAACGAGCATGGATGTACGCCAATCTCCCGGAGATGGCAAAACGATGGGAAAAGGAAACAAAGGGACCACTACCCAACAGAGCGCCCAAGAAAACAAAGATGCGTCTCAAACGAAATCCGAAGAGAAAGTAACTAAAGAAGAGCAAGAAGATATTGATGCCTTTTTTGGTGAAGAGGTTGGGTTAGAGGTTGAATCTAGTTCTGACAACTTATCTATAAACCGTCAACAAAAAGATGGTAGTAAGGTTAAAGACACTAAACTAAGCACACAAATTATAAGAAGAGCTAAGTTAGCTGCAAAAGCTATAAAAAAAATTGCTCCTAATGTAAAAATGGTACTACACCAAACAACAGAAGAGTTTGAAAAGTATGCACCTAAAGGAAGAGGATATTATAATCCAAACAGTAAAGTAATTCATATTAACTTAGCAAGTGCAAAAAACAACACTGTAGCTCATGAGGTATTTCATGCAGTGTTTTTAGAAAAAATTGCCGGCGGTGACAAAGCTGCAATAGCAGCAGCCGACAGATTAATTAAATCTGTTAGAAAAAGTTTGCCTAATGACTCTATGTTAGCNCAACGAATAGATGCATTTGCTGAAAACTATAAAGACAGTGCATTTCAAAGTGAAGAAAGAGTAGCTGAGTTATTTTCTTTAATGGCTACAGAGTACAAATCTTTAACTAAACCTGCTAAAAACAGAGTAGTTGAGTTTATTAAAAGTGTAGCAAAAAAATTAGGTATAAAGATTCCTAATGATTTTACTAGCTCTGATGAAGCTGTTGTAGATTTTTTAAATACATTTTCTAAAAAAGTACAGTCTGGTGAAGAAGTTGTTGAGTCTGACTTAACTGCTTTAGATGAAATAAATAAAGAGGTTATTTTAGAGCAAGGAGCTGTAGTTAAGGGTGCTGAAGGGGTAATTCCTAATGAAATAGAGGATAATGGACCTATTATTGATTTTAGAGAGGGAAGGCAGTCTCAAATAACTAGAGGTGGTATTGATATGAATTCAATAAAACGGGGTTCTATCAATGAAATAAGTGGCTCAAATGCATTTGTTTTTGCAGCAGATCAAGCAACTTATGGTGAAATTAAATCTCCATCTGGAAATAAATTTATGTTTAATGGTGGTTATTTATATCCTTATGGCTCTGAATCACAAGGCAGTGAAGCTGCATGGGTTTTTTCTACAGAAACTGCAGCTGACAAAGTTTTAAATAAAGTAAATAATAGCGATGGTTTAGGTCTTGTAATGGCTCAAGCTAAAAATGGAATTACAGGAAACTTACAGTTTTTAGACTACATAAATAGTGAAATTAATTATGCTATAGAAAATGGAGCATCACCTCAAGAAATGCTTAAGTATATAAATACAAAATTAAAACTAACAAAAGTTGCCAAAGGTTTAGCACAAAAAGAGTTGCCTACACAAATAAATAGTTTAGAACAACTAACAGAAATATTAAAACCTTTAAACTTTGAACAAAGAGGTGAGTTTACACAAAAATTTCAAAGCAAAGATTCTTATGAAAAATTTAATATATCTCCTTTTTATCCTTTAAAAACTGTACCCACAAATACCTCTGATGTTGTAAACGATCCAACACTTAAAAACATAGAGTATGGAGATATTATTTCTGCAATTCAATTTGATAAAAAAGGCAAACCTTTTAAATTAAATGAAGGAGAACCAGGATATCATCCTGCATATCCTTGGGCAATACCTGGGAAAGGTCTTATGGTTTTTGACAAAGGTGTAGATGTGAGAAAAGCTTATCCTAATTCAGTACCAGCTGGACCTGAAAAAACTGCTACAAATCCTAAAGGAGTTAACAAAACACCGTTAGGGCAAAGGAAAAAACCAGTTGCCGCAAGATCTGCAATGGGTGGTCAATACATAGCTAAAATACCTTCTAATATTAATGTTGAAGGATCAGAAATAAAACAAGGCAGGCAACAAAGGGATACACTTACTAAGATAAATGTATTTTATAACATGAGTAATAGTGGCTTTTTTAGTCCACAAGTTGATACATATAGACTACAAAAAGAACTAGATGCATTAAACCAAGGATATAAACTAAGACAGGCACCATTTAATCAGTATGGTCAAGGTGGTGGATACTCTATATATGACTCTAGAGGTAAAAGAGTAAGACCACCAAAAGACAGTGAGTATAGACAGGGTAGGCAACAGAAGATGGATAAAGAAAACGACCTTCTAAAAATTATTGTTATAGGTAGGGAACAAGGTGGATTTAAAGATGGTGCTATTAAAGATTATTTAAAAAGAAGAAAAAAAGAAGTAAATGGCAAGTTAGTTCCTGCATATTCTGCAGCAGAAATAAACAATGCTATGGAGGTGGTTGAAGGATACAATGAAGATAAATATTTATTTAAATCATTTCCTAAAAGTTTTAATAACATGGAGGGTGGTTTTTTATCTGGACTTAAATTATTAAAAAAAGTAAATGCATACTACAAAAGACTTGTAACAAATAACGAAAAAAAGAAATCTGTAGCTGTTAAAGGCACACCATTAACGGAGGAACAAATAAGAGAAAAAGTAATAGAGTATTTTGTTAATTTAAAAGAATATCAAAATGAAGGTGCTCAAGGCAATAGGTTGACTGCACAACAAATGGCTATGGAAAAAGATTTGTTAGAATTACTTTTACCCGATCCATTAAAAGCTAACCCACAAAGAATTAGAGCTATAAACAAAAGAATTAGAGAAATAAAGTTTGATGAAAAGAATTTAAAAAAGGTACAAATAGCATTAAGAAATTATATAAGATCGGTTCTTCCAAGAGATTTATATACTCGAGGTGAAATTGATAACTTAATTAATAAAGTAAATAGAATTAATAAAGAAAATTTTGACTCTGTTAAAAATGAGGTGTTTAAAATTGTCACTACTAAAACAAATAAATCTTTACAGGAATCTATATTTGATATATTGAACAAGAAGTATCAAACAATTCAGTCTGGTAGACTAAAAGGAGTAACAGTTGACAACGAAACTAGAAAAAAAATAGAAAGAATTAATGCAATGGTAGTAAACCCTAAAGCTACCGCTGATGAGATTATGAAAGCTAATGAAAAGCTTTTAAAAGAATACAACAAAATAACTCAAGAAGAGGTTGATATAGATAAATCTTTTGTGTTTTCTAAAAACACAAGTGAAAAAAGGACACAAGTTAAAAGCAGTTTAGATGAAGATGCATTGAGTAGATTGGCAGAAATTACTACAGCTATGCAAATAAACAATTCATTTTTAGCAGAAATGAACGATCCAAATAAAACCACTTTATTGTCTAATGTATTAAATTCTCTAAATCAAATGCAAGAGACTGGTAGAGCAAACTTAGAATATGTTCTTCTTAATGATGCAATTACTTACAGAGAAAATGAAAGGAAAGTTTTTAGAGAAATGACTGGCATAAATTTAGATGCAAAACAATCTTTAATAGACCAAGGAGTTCCTGAAAATGAAATAACAGAGGGAATGATTAATGTAGAGTTTAATAGACTTAAGCAAGATGTATCAATCGACGCTAAAAGAAAGGGTGGATTAAGACCTCCTACAGTTAGAAAAAGATTTCAAAACATAATTAATAAAATGTTAAACAGTTTTGATCGTAATGTATTTGCATCAGCTGAAGATTTAACAGGCTTAATAGATAGAATTGTAACTCAACCAGGTGAATTATTTGAAGGTGACACACAGACGATTGTACAAAAAGCAGTAAGAGAAGCTACTAGAATGTACAAGGCTAGGATGATGGGACAGAAGGATATTTTTGAAAATAAAATGACTGAGTTGTTTGGCAAAAAATGGTTAAAAAACAATGCTAAAAACTCTCAACAGACTGAGACTATAATAGTTAGTCAAGCTAAAAATGATCAACTAATCAAAGAAAAGGAAAAGGTGATGGCTGATAAATCTTTGACCAGTGGAGAACAAACTGCAAAAGTTAAAGAATTAGATGATGCAATAGATACTAATACTATTTATATAAGTCAAAATCAGTTAATGTATTACTATTCACAAATGCAAGATCCTTCGCTTCAAGAAAGCTTTATAAATACTTTTGCACCTACTGGTAATTATAAAAATGAATTTGAGTCTAGAATAAGAAAAGAGTTAGAGGATAAGTTAGATCCTAGATTGAAAGAATTTTCTAGTTGGATGATAAATGATTACTACCCATCTTTATATAATCATTATAATGAAACATATAAACAGATTTACAGAACAGACATGCCTTGGAATCAGTTTTATGCAGGTAGGGTTTATAGAAAAAATGCCAATGACTCCGAAGGTTTAGATTTATTAGCAGACAGCAATAATTCTTGGATGACAAATGTGGGTGCTGCAAGTTCTAAAGTTAGATTACAAAACTCTAATCCAATATCAATGGTAGACGGTATGGATGCTCTTATTAACTACACAAAAGACATGGAGTACTTTGCTGCTTATGCAGTTCCAGTAAGAAATATTAATAAAATATTTACATCTCCTGCTATTAAAGAAACTATTCAAGAAAAGTATGGTAAAGATGTGTGGCAATATATTAATGATTCGATAGAAAAAATTGCAAACAAGGGTGTGCAGAATCAAGGTGAAACTAAGGTTATAAATTTATTTAACAATACATTTTTATTATCTCGCCTTGGATTAAACCCAACTCTTACTTTAAAACAGTTGACTTCATTTGTAACCTATGGAAATGAAATAGGTTATATGAACTGGGTAAAAAACAGTGCAATAAGTTTAGCGAGTATAAAAACAAACTTCAGAGAAGTTATGGACAACTCTATAATTTTACAAGATAGATATGGTAAACCTATAACTAGAGCTGTAGAAAATTATTCTGACAGTAAATTTGAAGAACTTAATGCTAGAGATTTTTCTAATTTTGGATTAGGTAAACAAAATTTAGATAAAATATCAAAAGTTTTAATGTTTACAACTATGACTGGTGATAAGGGTGCAATCTTAATTGGTGGTATACCTAACTATGTGTATTATAAAAACCAGTATAAAAAGAAAAACCCTAATGCATCTAAACAAGAAGTAATTGATTATGCAATAAGAAAGTTTGAACAAGATACATTAAGAACTCAACAGTCTTATGACCTACAAGACAAAGACTACTTTCAAAGCAAAGGCTCTATGGTTAGAGCATTCAATATGTTCTTGACTACACCAAAACAATACTTTAGAAAAGAAATTATTGCAATGAGAAACATATATAGACTCGCATCGAGTGGAGGGTTTCTGTCTGCAAAAAACGCTAAATCAGGTAGAGGAACAATGTTCCAAAATTTACGAACACTAGGTGTTTATCATGTGGTTATGCCGGTATTCTTTCAATGGGTATCTTCTGGTTTTCCTGGATTAGCAAGAGGCTGGGATGATGAAGACACTGATGACATTGCTTTTGCAGCTATGCTTGGTAATTTAAATGCATTGTTTATATATGGTAAAATAGCTGAGACAATAGTAGATGCTGCTGCGGGTAAGCCATGGGTAAGCAAACCATCAACAATTCCAGTATTAGGGCAAATAGCTTTACTGGGTGATTTATATGTGAGAATGAACAATGCTACATCCCCTGAAAAACAAAAAGAACACTTTAATAAATTAATGGCTGAGTTAGTGGCTACTACTGGTATACCAGCTCCACAGCTAAAAAGGTTTTATGAAAATTGGAGTCAATTAGATAAAAGTAAAAGTTTTGGTGACTTTGTTTTAAAACTATTTAACTTCTCTCAATATGCTCAAAAGAAAAAGAAAAAAGGTGGAGGATTGACTAAAGCAGAAAAGAAAAAATATTTTCCAGATTTATTTCCAGATGATTTAGAAGGAACAAATGAGGCAAATGAACTTAAAAAAGAACAGAAAAGAATGAGACAAGAACTTTTAGATGATATGTTTTAATTAAACCTCATCTGATAATGACTGAATTAAATCAGCCATAACCTTACAAACTCTTTGTGCTTTGATTTTAGCTTCATTGTGATCTCTCTCCATTAAATCTTCATATAACTCGGTGATGAGGTTGTGTGAATTGTTTGTCACAAAGTTTATATGCTTAATAGCATTTACATCATCTTGAGAAATTTCGTTCATTTTTTTTTACCCATCTATACCAAATATAAAAAATTTTAAGTAAGATTCAAATC
>JGI24005J15628_10002040_pt1 | contig 10474 bp, 9 predicted proteins | sample LinPmetageLP40_FD_15628 | JGI IMG/M metagenome (IMG submission 15628) | reverse complement strand
GCGTCCATTGGCCTACAGAAGGTCTAATGAGCTTGCCAATATCAGAACCGCTCTTACTTTTGACGCTTTGGGCATCGCTGAAGCTGCCGCAGACATGACCTATGGCTTGATTTTGAATCCAGCCAGAGCAGGAAGGTTGGTAGAGTTCAGCTCAAGAAATACCGATCAGCTAAGTTTGGAAAATACCATCGATGCGCTGACTGCCGCTACCTGGAAGAGCCCACGCAAAACAGGATATCTCTTGGAACTTCAACATGTTTCTGAAGTCGCTTTTGTAGAAGCAATGTTCAGGCTTGGTGCCAATGAGCGTGCATCTGATCAAGTACATGCTGTTGTCAATCTCAAATTGGACGAGCTCAAAGCCTGGCTAAAATCTAAAGCGGCCTCATCAAAGGTGTCAAGTGACAAAGCACATATGACTTGGGTGACTAACCGTATCGACCTGTATAAGAGAGATCCATCCAAATACGAAACCAAAGGAACGCTAGACCCTCCGGCCGGATCACCGATTGGTATGGATCTTTCTTGCGGAAATTAATCGGTTATTTTGCATCAAGAATTACTGTCGTCCGTTTAAAGTTTAAGGTTCAACATTCAAAGTGATCTGTATGGCGTATTCGAGGATTTATTCGTACTTCCTTACGGAAACTAAAAGACAAACCCTAAAAAGTTGCAATACTGATCAATAAGTACATTTTTTACATAGATTAAGAATTTAGTCGGATGTCAGTAATAAAGAATTATAACAAACACATCAGAACGGTAGTGCTTATCAGGGAAACCGCTTTTAAAAAATGAATGGGTATTTCCTGTGGTAATGTAATCACCCAATAAGTCATCCCAGAAGGGATCTTTGCCATTAATATAATAAAATCAGGGANGTGGTAAAGATTTCTCCAATTTTNTTCGATTTCATCTCACCAAAATTTACGAAATGACATACGATAAGTTAAAAGCGATTTCCCTGGAGTGCTTATAAAAAGTAAAATATAAATATAAATAAACACATACCTTTCGAACTAAAATAACGTTAAATAATTAACACAATAGATGTTGGCACAGATTTAGCTATTTTATAATACGTTATTAGATGTAGTTTTTTAATTTTCATATATTTACATTGATTATGACACCAACTTATTATTCTAATTTTAATGTAAAGAAAGCGTTGAATGCTGTTCTTTACATTGTTAGCAGATTAAAACGAAAAGATTTTCATAAGATCTTTAAAGTTCTATATTTTGCTGATAGAAACCATATTTCTGAATATGGGCGACCCATTTCTGGTGATACATACATAGCAATGGATGATGGTCCTGTACCATCAAAGTTATATGATATTTTTAAAGCAGTTAGAGGAGATAGTTATTTCAAAGACAATGGAAACTTCTCTAAAGTTATTCAAATTATTGATTGGGATTTAATTAATCCATTGCAAGAACCAAATTTAAAAGCTTTATCTAAAACAGATGTAAAGCATTTAGACCATTCTTTAGAATTATATGGAGATTTGTCTTGGGATGAAGTACGAGAGAAGTCACACGATTATGCTTGGAGGCATACTGTTAAAAATAATCCTATTTCTTTAGATAGCTTAGTCAGAGAGTCTGGTGATGAAGATGGTTATTTAGATTATCTCAAAGAACAAGCACAACTTATTCAGCTTTGTAGATAATGTCTTTAGGGGATTTACTTGGGGATTCTGATAAAAGTAAACTATTCAAGCAGTCACTTAATACTGGAGACGTTTTTTTAAAAGAGTTTGAGGGTATTGACCATCCGAAGTTTTTTATAGTTGCGGGTATTAGTCAGGATAGAATTTATTTATGCTCCGTTTATATAAATTCGAAAATACACCCTTCTATAATGAAAAGACAGCATCTGTTAGAATTGCAAGTGCCGTTAAAAAAACAAAACAATCCTTTCTTAAAATACGATTCATTTGAGAACTGTTCTACACCTATTCCTATGAAGTCAGAACCCTTGAGTGAATGGGTTTCAGATGACTCTTGTAAAGTTATCGGTTCTGTTTATAAGGATGATTTGGAATCTATTGTAAAAGCACTTAAAAATTCTGGATTATTATCAAAGGATGAAATTGAATTATATTTCTGAAACTCTTTAATTATAACTAACAGATTGATAAACTATCGTTAACCAAATAATGCTGATTACATTTGTAACTCATAGAAGCAACTACATCAAAATACCATGAAAAAATTACTTATTGTTTTCCTAAGCTTGATCACCCTCATATTGGCTACTGCGATTGTCATTCCGATCATATTCAAAGATGATATCAAAGCTGCCATAGATGAAGAACTTGCTAAAGCCGTCAATGCAGATATCCTTTTTGATGTAGATGACTTCAGTCTATCGCTATTTACCAACTTCCCCAACTTAACCATTGAGGTTAGAAATTTTGGCGTGGTGAATAGAGCACCATTCGAAGGACAAAAACTGATGGGCATGGAAAGCCTTGAGGTAGAAGTAAATTTGAAAAGTATATTGATAGATGATGACCTTCGCCTCAAAGGCATCGCGCTAAATCGTCCAGAGATCTTTGTCACTGTATTAAAAGACGGCACTGCCAACTATGATATAGCAGTGGCTTCCGAAGATTCGGTTGTGGTTGAAGAAGTGGTAGAAGAAGGCACTACCGAATTTGCTTTTGCGATAGACCGCTGGGCAATCAATGATGCTATCCTGGTATATGATGATCAGACCCTTCCGTTCAAACTTGAATTGAAAAATTTAACGCACACGGGAAGTGGTACATTCAGCGATGTGCTGTTTGATCTCACGACAAAGACTACGGTCGATACCGTAAATGTAGCCTTCGATGGAACGGAGTACATGTCGAACAAAAAACTAGACATCGACCTCATATTGGCCATTAGTGATAATTACGGCAAATACACTTTCAAAGAAAATAACATCCGCGTAAATGACTTTGCACTTGGTTTCGATGGCTATTTGGCAATGCTAGAAGATGGCTTCGATATGGATATTACTTATAGTTCTAAAGACAATAGTTTTAAAAGCTTACTTTCTCTTGTCCCAGGGGCATACCTGGAAGGTTTTGAAGAGGTGAAAACTGCTGGGTCTTTATCATTTGGTGGGGCGGTAAAAGGCCAATTCAATGACAATCAAATGCCGGCATTTAATCTTAATCTGGAAGTAGCCGATGCGATGTTCCAATATCCTGACCTGCCAACTGCGGCTACAGACATCAATATCAAAACATCGATCAACAATACCGATGGCATCATTGATAATACCACGGTCGATGTTAGTCAATTTTATATCAATCTTGGAGGCAACCCCTTCGATGCAACGCTTAAAGTAAGTGACTTGAGTGATGTGAATTGGGATCTAAAAGTCAATGGTCTGATAGACCTCAACAATGTAGCTGAGATCATGCCAATGGAGGGAACAACCCTGGCAGGAATTATCAATATGAATATGCAATCAGCGGGCAAGTTATCCTTGGTAGAAGCCGAACAATACGATCAGCTCACCACAAATGGAAGCCTGAAAATCACAGACATGAAATACACCGATGAAGCTTTTGCTTATGACATTGCGCTCAACAAAGTAGATGCATCATTTGACCCCAAGGAAATCAACCTGTCTTCTTTTGACGCGGTGATCGGAAAAAGTGATATGCAAATGTCTGGTACAATATCAAACTACATCGCCTATGTGCTAGATAGCACGCAAGTTTTAAAAGGTCGTGTGAATTTCACCTCTACTATGCTTGATCTGGATGAGTTTATACCAGAAGATGAAGAAGAGGCTGCTCCCACAGAAGTGGTAGAAGAAGATACCACCTCTCTAAGTGTGATACCCATTCCTGCAAATATTGACTTCGCACTCAATTCAAAAATTGGCACCACAAAGATGATGGACATGACTTTTACAAATGCAGTCGGAGACATCATCATCAAAGATGGCGTGGCCAATTTATCTGACCTGAAGTTCAACACTTTGGGAGGACAGTTTATCGTCAATGGATCTTACCATGCTTTAGATATTGAAAACCCGGTCTATGATTTCAAGCTGAAGATCAAGGACATGTCGATAGCTGAGTCATTTGCTTCATTTAGCATGGTGCAACAATATGTGCCCTTGGCCAAAAACATGATTGGCAATGTTTCCACAGATTTTGGCATTACTGGGAAACTGAAATCAGACATGATGCCCAACTTCGAGTCAATCAATGGAGCGGGGTTGTTGAATATTGCAGAGGCAACACTGGAAAAACCTAAGTTCTTGGCTGACCTCGGCAATGTGACTAAGCTTGCGGGATCTAAACTCGGTGGTCCAGACGAAAAAGTTTCCTTGAAGGATGTACTCATGTCTGTCACGATCGAAGATGGAGACTTGTCTGTGAAGCCATTTGACATCAGCATTGGAAATTATAAGGCTAACGTATCCGGAACAAGCTCGGTAGATGGTAAACTAAACTACAAAATGGACATGGACATTCCGGCTGGAGCACTGGGTGCTCAAGTCAATAGCTTGCTAAGTAAATACACTGGTAGCGGAAATAGTTCGTCAACGATCAGACTTCCAATAGGCATCGGTGGAACTTATGACAACCCAACATACAGTCTTGTCGGTGGAGGAGCAAAAGAACAAGGAGGCTCCGCAGTCAAAGAAGTGGTCACTGAAAAAGTAAAAGAAGTGGTCAAAGAAAACCTTGATGCTGAGAAAGCAAAACAGCGTGAGAAAATATTGGCAGAAGCACAAAAACAAGCTGACAACCTGAAGGCCGAAGGAAAAAGAGCTGCGGACAAAATTCGCAAAGAAGGATATGCGCAGGCAGATAAGTTGGTGAAAGATGCAGGCAGCAACTTCCTCAAAAAGAAACTGGCGCAGGAAGCTTCCAAAAAGCTCAAAGCCAGCACCGACAAAAAGGCCAAGACCATCGAGGATGAAGCCAAGAAAAAAGCAGATGCCTTATTGGCAAATGCCAAAAAGAAGGCAGATGCCGTGTGATTACTGATTGCTCTGCTTATCGCTTATTCTTACATCCGTGTATTTAATGACTCAAAGTAAGGCATAAACAACTTTTCTTTCGTTTCTTTGCGTTTAATTTATGATGAAGATATTCCAACATAGGGAAGATAGGTTGCCAGTGCTTATTTTCACACTGTATTTCCTGGTAGATTTTGTAGTGTATTTGAGCATTGACAATATTTACCTGCTCATCGGTTGGTTCGCAATCGGTATATTTCCAAAAGCCAATATCTGTGCGTGGAATCACCACCATCAGCATTACAAGACTTTCAAAAGGTCTTTCTATAATTGGATTCTGGAAATTATCTATGCATTCCATACGGGGATCACTTCCAATATGTGGGTGTTACATCACAACTTCGGTCATCACCTCAACTACCTTGATCAGGAAAAGGATGAATCAAGGTGGAAAAACAAAAAGGGAAATACATTCAGCGCGTTTGCCTATACCATCAATGTGACCTTCACTAGTTACTGGAGAGCATTTGTGGTAGGTAAAAAACATCAGAACATTCAAAAGACGTATATTATTATGCTTGTTTTGACATTCTCATTCTTGGTGGCATTGATCTTTTTCAGACCGCTTCAAGCACTACTGATTTTCATTTTACCCATGATTACATCCTTGCTTCTTACTTCGTATGCGACTTACAGCCACCACACTGATCTAGAGGTGCATGATCACATGCATGCCAGTAGAAATATAGAAAGCAAGTGGTACAACAAGTTGACTGGAAACCTTGGTTATCACACCGCACACCACCTTCGATTCGGGCTTCACTGGTCTAAGCTGCCCCAGATACACAAAGAAATACGTGACAAAATTCCTGCGGAGTGCATCATTCCTCCAACATACATTTTTAGACTTTTTGATAAAATCGATCAGCGACTTAGGCGCAAGAAGGTAAGTGTGGCTTAAGGGTCATTAATCTCTTGTGGATAGAGACCGCAAGCATTGCAACCATCTTTCCAGAAAAATCAAAAGAATGCCATTGGTAAATTCAAAATGCGATTGCACCAATCAAAATGACTTTTTTGTGCCGATTTTGTTACAAAGTCATGAACCACAAGGAGTAGTCAATAATAAAATGACGTTCAGATAATTTATCTGTCATTGTTCCCGAGCGGTATTTTTAAATATGTATGATTGTTTGCAAATATGCAAACAATCATACATATTTACAATGCATTAATTTTTCAATTATGTCAATTTGGAACGATAACGTTAAACGTTTATTAAAATCAGAGTTAGTCCGTAGAGGTATCTCAAATTCAGAATTATCTGAGTTGTTATCTCAAATTGGAGTTAACGAAACTAAATCGAGTATTGACAGTAAGATTAGCAGAGGTACTTTTAGTGCATCATTTTTTCTACAATGTCTAACTGCTATTGGTTGTGAAAAAATTGAGTTTCAGGAATACGAAAGTCAATTATCAATGGTGGCTGAACCGCAAGTAGAATACAAACCTAAAAACTAATTGAAATGCAAAAAGTAAAATTTATCGATTTGTTCGCAGGTCTTGGAGGAATTAGATTAGGGTTTGAGAAAGCTTTTCAAGGTTTAGGTTTTGAAACAGAATGTGTTTTAACTTCTGAAATTAAACCATATGCAGTAAAGACATTAAGGCACAATTTTGACCACGATTTTTTAGCTGGAGATTTATTTGATATAAGAAATGAATTTATTCCGGATTTTGATTTCCTTTTAGGAGGGTTTCCATGTCAACCATTTAGTGCTGGAGGTAAACGACAGGGATTTGTAGATACAAGAGGAACTTTGTTTTTCGAAATAGAAAGAATTTTAAAAGCTAAAAACCCGTATGGTTTCATTCTTGAAAATGTTGATGGTCTTGTTAAACACGATTTAGAAAATAATAATGATGACATAGGCAGAACTCTGAGTACGATTTTATTTAAACTTGAAAATGAGTTAGGTTATAGGGTTACTTGGAAAGTTTTAGATTCTATTGAATTTGGTTTACCACAATCGCGTAAAAGAGTTTTTATCGTGGGAACGAAAAATGAGAAAGCAGACCTTACTGTTTCCACCAAAGAATTTAAACCTTTGAAAACTATTTTAGAAAATGGCTTAAAAACGATTGAGTCAGATTTCACCAAAAAACTTTTCAGTCATTTTGAAATGGACGATTTGTATGGGAAATCCATTAAAGACAAAAGAGGAGGTGATAATAACATTCATAGTTGGGATATCGGAATTAAAGGAGAGGTTTCAGATGAGCAGATTATTATATTGAATAAGCTTTTTAAAGAAAGGCGAAAAAAGCATTGGGCTGAAAAAATTGGTATCGAGTGGATGGACGGAATGTCTTTGACTTTAAAGCAAATCTCAACTTTCCATACAAATAATGACCTCAAGGGTTTATTAGATGATTTAGTAAAAAAAGGGTATTTGAGATTTGAATACCCTAAAAAACTAGTTCGTGAAGAAACTGAAAATGGAGAGAAAAAATATAGAGTCTATGATGAAACTAAATCTAAAGGATACAATATAGTAACGGGCAAATTGAGTTTTGAAATAAATAAGATATTGGACCCAAATGATATTGCACCAACACTTGTCGCAACTGATGTTTCTCGTTTAGCCGTTCCGGACAATAGTGGTTTAAGAAGGTTGACCATTCGAGAAGGCTTACGCTTATTTGGTTATCCAGAATGGTACGAAATTCCGGTAAAAGAAACTGAAGCTTTTGATTTGTTAGGAAATACCGTTGCTGTTCCTGTTGTTGAGCACGTAGCAAACCAATTAGCTGAAATCTACGAAAGGAATTTAGTTTATTCCACTATTAATGAAACTCCAGTATGTTCTTGATAATTTTTTAGTACACTTCTTAACCAATGAGCATTTGTATGCCTTGTCTGTGGATATTGGTAACGAGTATTATTTAAAGCCGATAAAAATTCTTCTTTACTTTTGAATGGTTTGAATCTAGAACCTTTTGAATACCAAGTTGCAGGTCTAATATTATATATGACCTCTTTTTTTGCCTGAACCCTCAATGGCCATTTGTCACTAGGACAAGTTAGTTCCCATATTTTTTTTAGCCAAACATCTTTTATACTAATTACTCCATCTTTCATTTGATAAGCTAAAATTAAATAGTTGGAATCAATTCTGTAAGCATTTTCAAGAAGGGAATTACTATATGAATCGAAATTTGCCAAGTCAAAACCAGGTCCATTATCGAAATCAAATGATTTTACTTCTAACAGTCCTTTTTTATGGTCGTCTTTGTCTAAAAGAAAATCAGGGAAAGTTTGAGAGTTTGTGTTTTCTTCAAAGTCAATTTTCTCTTTCTGAAACCAAGCCTTTAACCACTCTTGAAGTAAATTGCCAACAGTGTCTTTTGTTCTGATTAATATACTCAAATCCTTAACTGTAAATTTAATACTCCCTGTTTCGCCTATTAATTTGTAATCTTCTACAAGTTTTTTATATAGTTCTTCCGCTGTTAATTTCATTCAATGCTTGTGTTTTTTGAGGTTTCTCAAAGATAGAACATTTTATATCGGAATTAATCGGTTTCCGATATGTTGGGTAACACTTGGCCAAGAATCATATGACCCTTATTTCTTTTATGGTGGAGTCAATCTATTAGATCTCTAATACTATTCATCGGTGTATTTACACTAGGTATGAAACATCAACGCAAAAAAGCTCTTTCATAATTTGAAGGAGCTTTTTTACTGTTTTGCATTTTGTCCTTTAACTCAGTTTTACTTTTTGCTTCTGAGTACCTTCCAATTTTCTTTCGCCATTTTATCCATAGATTCCTCATTGTTCAAATAGGGAACAATCGTATTGAAAGGTTTGCCTTCCCAAAAATCATTATAGAATAAGTAGAGCTTCCCATCATCGACTCTAAAAGTCTCAGGGTTCACAGGCACTTTTTGATTCATTTTAGCTACTGCAAACGTACAATAGCCATCATACTGAGGGAGGTACTTGGTTGGAGCGGCTTTAAATGCGTTGAGATTCATCGCATTTGCAAAATAATAGGTTGCCTCATTGTGTTCGGTTGAGAATTCTTTACTTCCTCTTATTGCGGTATTTGAGGTGAAATAATTGACAACATCATAGCCATTGTTGGCTACATTGTCCTTGTTGGTGAATACCTTTTGTGCAAATACGCTGCCGATACTGATGGCAACTAGAATCATGGCTAAAATTGTTTTCATTCTTTTCATAATACATGTTTTAGTTTATTAATAAATCAAACATACCATCAAAAATCACACTCACAGTATCATATAATTCACTATATTTGCTCATTCGTACAATAATAAGACAATGGATGTATTAAGCACGGTACTCAAAAAGGTCAAACTCTCTAGTACCGTATATTTTAAATCTGATTTTGCATCTCCCTGGGGCATGGACATTCCAAAAGGCCCTTATGCTCAGTTTCATATTGTTACCAGAGGACAGTGTATTCTTCAAACCAAAGAAAAATCTATTCAGCTCTTTAGTGGTGATATTGTGGTATTTCCGTTGGGTACCAGTCATTGGCTGGCAGATACAGAATCTTCGAGTCTTACTTCCGGGCAAGAGGTTGTTCAGTCCATAGTAAATGGAAATTCTTTGTTTGAAGGCAATCAAGTTGCCACAACTTTGGTTTGTGGTCATTTTGAATTTGATAGGCATATGAACCACCCATTTGTTAACGAACTACCTGAAATCATCCACATCACCGATTCGGAGCGCAAAGAAAAATTGTGGCTTGAAAATATTGCCACCCTCATTATTCAGGAGGCTGGCAATGAAAACGCTGGAAGCAATATCATCGTCAATAAACTTGGGGAAGTATTGTTCATTCATACGCTTAGGGCTTTTTTTGGAAGAAATATTGACAATAAAGGTTTCTTGGCAGCTGTTCAGGATGAGCGCATCGGGAAAGCACTCCATGTCATCCATGAAAAACCAGAAAATGATTGGCAGCTTCAGTCACTCTCCAAAGTTGCCGGTATGTCAAGAACAAGTTTTAGCAATCAGTTCAAATCCTTGGTAGGAGAAACACCGCTCAGTTATATTACCAATTGGAGAATTCTACAGGCAAAAGAACTACTGAAAGAAAGCACACAGTCTGTCGGAGAGATCGCTGAGCATGTTGGTTATCAATCAGAAGCAGCATTCAATCGGGTTTTCAAAAAGTTGGTGTCCATCACTCCGCTGAGGTATAGGCAATCAGCCTAGACATACGAACTTTGCTTTTTGCTAGGTGGTGGGTAGGCGTTTTTTAGGACGGATCACCATTTTGCCTAACGCCTGTATACCTTAGGTTTATAAATTAAGTTTCCCGACAACATTATCACCAGCCGGAACCTGCGTGCCCGTCCGACTGCATAGCCGTCAGGTTAAGCTCTTAATAGCTTGATAATGGGATTTTTTCCCTTTTTTTGTTTCAAGTAGGAACAAGTTTTGAGCGATAA
>JGI24005J15628_10002039_pt1 | contig 10476 bp, 11 predicted proteins | sample LinPmetageLP40_FD_15628 | JGI IMG/M metagenome (IMG submission 15628) | reverse complement strand
ATGAATGAACGAGAGCTTTGAGTATTGTCAATTTTGTTAATCGTAATTCTTTGTTTTAGAATATGATCCTTCATAGTACTTTGGTAAGATTCAAATTGAAGAGAATTGTTCGGGTTAAAGTAAAAAACAGCAAATGCCCCTCGTCTCTGAATTTTTTTTGAAAGAGCATGTGTACTTCTCATATTGTTAACCGCCACAATTACGACTTTGTCATTGAGGTCGAATTTATATAATGTTTCATCATCACCCTCTCCGACAAAAACTATTTGTTTTTTCACCTCATCGTTGATTGGGGCATGTCCTGTGAAAGCCATATTTTCAAAATTAGAAATCAACCTATTTTCTTGTTTGATATAAACATCACCCCATTGACTTTTGAATAAGGGGAATAGTTGATAATTATTTCTGAGACTGGAATTATTTAATTCGTGTTTGATAAAGAAGTCGCTGATATATTTTGCTGCTATTTTAGAACCTTTACTACCTGTTAGTCTTCCTTCTAAGCTGTCTGATGACAATACAGCAATGTGTTGATATAAAACAGAGTCAACGGTTTTTTTACGTTGAGAAAAAACGCTATTAGAAATGAAAGACCACAATAAGACCAATATAAATAAGTGCTTCATTTTATCTTTTTAATGATCTCCGTTAAAAAACCAATTCCATAACCAATTAGCTGCGTAAATGAAGCCATCATTCCTAGAAAGCCTACCACTATACTCTTAGTTTTTATCATGGCACTAAAGAAATTGAGCACACCAAATATTGCGTAAAGGCTAATGCCAAGAATGAAAATTCTCTTATCAATAAAATAGAGTATTGGCAGCGCTAATAGACCTAAAGTGAATATCGCAGGGAAGGCATGAACAAGCTTTAATTCTTGGGGAAAGAATCGACTGATGTTGATTCTCGCTCTTCCAAAGAAGTGAAGTTGTTTGTAGAACTGAGCAAAACTTGTTCTGCGCTTGTGATACACATAAGCCTCATTGATCAATCCGGTTTTAAACCCATGATCAATGAGGCGCACACTAAACTCAACGTCTTCACCCATTCGCGTAATCACGTACCCTTTTGTTTTGTCATAAACTTCCTTGGAGACTCCCATGTTGAAGCTTCTTGGATGAAAAGTACCTACATGTTTTTTGTTGCCTCGAATCCCACCGGTAGTCAAAGGTGAAGTCATACTATAGCTGATGGCTTTTTGCACATTGGTAAATGACTCATGCGCACTATCCGGTCCACCGAAGGCATCTAGCTTATTGATATCAAGCTGCTTTTCCACGGTCTCAAAATAATGAGGAGGTATCAAACAATCAGAATCAAACACAATAAAATAATCTCCTTTGGCTTTTTCAAAACCATAGTTTCTGCTGAACCCCTGGCCAGAATTCTCTTTGAAGTGATAGGAGATGTTGAGTTGTTCTTGATATTTATTGACTACTTCCTCACACCTGTCAGTTGATCCATCTTCAATGATCAGTACTTCAAAATTGGAGAAAGATTGTTTAGTTAAGCTGTTCAGCAGTTCATCTACCTCATGGGGACGATTGTAAACAGGGATAATAACCGAGTAGAAACGCATGGCAGTCTTAGGATTCTTTATCTACGCCAATGTGTTTACTGACCAAGTACTCATTGGTATTGCTCGAGTTGATGGCAATCATCTCTGCGATAAACCCAGTAAGGAATAATTGTACACCAATCAACGAAGCCACTAGAGCAAGGTAGAATAAAGGTTGTTCAGTGATCTCTCTGCTTAGTGGAATTTTCGAGATGTAAATAGAATCAATCTTATCCCAGAAGATTTTCACCGTAAAGGCAAAACCTGATAAGAAAGAAAGGGTGCCTAAAGTCCCAAAGAAGTGCATGGGTTTCTTGCGAAATTTAGACACAAAAGTGATGGACATGAGATCCAGAAATCCATTGATGAAGCGCTCTAGACCAAACTTTGTCACGCCATATTTGCGCTCTTGATGGGTTACGATGCGTTCACCAATTTTGGCGAATCCATGCCATTTGGCAATCACTGGGATGTATCGATGCATCTCACCATAGACAGTGATTGATTTGACCACTTTGCTATTGTAAGCCTTCAATCCACAATTGAAATCATGCAGTTTGATACCTGATATCACTCGCGTGATATAGTTGAAAAACTTAGAAGGAATCGTCTTGCTGATCGGATCATGACGTTTTTTCTTCCAACCAGAGATCAAGTCATAGCCTTCTTCTTTGATCATTTGGTACAATCCAGGAATTTCATCAGGGCTATCCTGCAAGTCGGCATCCATTGTTATCACGACTTCTCCAATAGTTGCGTTAAACCCAGTATCTAGGGCAGCTGACTTTCCATAATTTCTGTTAAACTGAATTCCTTTTATGTTGGTATTATCTTTTGCGAGTGCTGCTACTTTTGCCCAAGAGCTATCAGTGCTTCCGTCATCGACCAAGAGCACCTCATAGGTATATTGATTCTCGTCCATGACACGTGCTATCCATTCACATAGCTCTGGCAAAGACTCCTCTTCATTGTAAAGTGGGATAACTACAGAAATATCGATCTTTTCGCGCATATGCAGCAAAGATAAGGATTATGACAAAAGAGAAAAGGGGTATTGTGTTGCTATCATAAAAAAGTCCCAATGTCTGTCAGACATTGGGACTTCATTTCATCGAATGGTAGAAAATTATAGCTCCATTGCTGGGTCTTTTCTTTTTACAACTGCTCCTGAAATCAGGGATACAATTGCGAAAAAGATAATGCTGAATAAATACCCTTTAAAAATACCAAAAACACTGAAGTTGGCGGGCATGTCTTCGCGTACTTTATCCAAAGCTTCCTCCATTTGATCACCTCCAGCACCAAATTTCTCCATTATTGCCGCTGTGTTTTCTACAGAAACATCAACTATCAAATCAATCAGATCAGGATCAATAACATGGAAGAGTACAATTCTGAAGATAGCACCAATCAATCCAGCAACTAGTAGCATGATAAATCCATGTACATAAGCTTTGCCAAAGGATAAAAATCCACCAATTTCCTTACGAAATTGAATTCCTGCATAAATAATATATGCGAGATTTAGACCAAGCACAAGAAATCCGAAACTCATTCCTGCCATCATTGCAGGGTCAATGAAATAGACTAGGAAGCCAATAATAATGTTGATAATTCCCAAGATAGCTCCTTGTTTTAAGGCCTCTTGTTTTAAATCCAATTCCAATTCTTCCATAATAGTTTTAAGGTTTAGGTTGTTTCCTGAGCACTACTGCCAGAATAATATTTAAAAATATACCAATCAGTACAGTTTTCCAAAAATAATCGACTGCAAGGTCAAAAGGACGGGTAAGCGGCATTTTGTCAATTTGCTCTTGAAAAACTCTTTTACTGGTCTCATCTGTGAGTTGTCCTATTTGAAGTTCGAGTACTTCCAGACGGGATGAGATATATTCATTGAGAAAGTCCGAAGAATATTCTGCCATGAACATGATGAACCCTCCCATAAGGAGACCAATGGATGTGAAAGTAATAAAACCGATGGTTAGCCCTTGCCAGAAGTGCATGATGCCGCCATTTTCGCTATCTCTGAATGCCTTCATCGCGATAAATAAAAAAGCCGGAAGCAAGACTAGTCGGATATCAAAAATCAAAGCAATAAACAGGGGATGCCGTCCAGAACTGAAGAGCACGATGAAAAGTAGCGCTAGCAATACACTGGCGATGACACCGAATTTTAACGGAACTTGGATAAGCGGTTTATTAAACATTGTATTCATATTGTTATGACTGACAAAGATGGATGACTATCCACAAAGACAAAAGAGAATTTGAATAAAGATGTTTTGTTGATTTTTAGAATGAATAACTAATGCTAAAGTTAAACAAAGTGAAATAATTAATCTAAAATCAATATTATCCTTGTTTACATCAATAACATTTTGCTACATTTGTCAACAACAGAGAAAATATGACTTACAACCAACTACATCATCATCATTTGCATACTAGCCTCAGGCCAGGTGAAAATGATATGTAGTAGATTTATACATAATTAATTTGAAACCCGTCTGAGTAATCAGACGGGTTTTTTATTTATAAAGCCCTACTGTTTACTCAGGCACAATACAAGACCATGAGTAAACTAAAAATTGCCATTCAAAAAAAAGGAAGGTTGAGTGAGAAGTCACTTGATCTACTAAAAAACTGTGGGATCACACTACCCAATGGAGACCGCAAATTAAAAACTGAAGCAAAGAATTTCCCAATAGAAGTGCTCTTTTTAAGAGATGACGATATCCCGCAATATGTAGATCAGGGCGTTGCAGATATTGGTATCCTCGGACAGAATGAACTTTGGGAAAAAGGCGGAGATATCGAGGTGGTTCAAGAGCTTGGCTTTGCAGGATGCCGATTGTCACTGGCGATTCCAAGAGAAGAAGCCTATGGTGGATTGTCTTATTTCAATGGAAAAAAAATAGCTACAAGCTATCCAGTGATCTTACAAAAATTCCTTCAAGAGAAAAATATTCAGGCTGAAATCGAGCAGATTGGTGGAAGTGTGGAGATTGCTCCAGGCATCGGATTGGCAGAAGGCATATTCGATATAGTGAGTACAGGAAGTACACTTACGATGAATGGACTTAAAGAAGTTGAGGTCGTCACTAAGAGTGAAGCAGTATTGATCCAAACAAAGGAGTTGAGCACTGAAAAAAAATCCATTCTTGATCAACTCTTATTTAGAATCAATGCCGTTCGGAATGCGAGGGAGAATAAATACATTTTACTTAATGCTCCCAATGAAGCGATCTCCCAAATTACTGCTATCCTCCCAGGGATGAAAAGCCCAACCATCATTCCCTTAGCAGAAGAAGGTTGGAGCAGCATGCAATCTGTTGTTAGAGAGGATGTGTTCTGGGAGGTCATTGATCAGCTCAAGGGACTAGGTGCGCAGGGGGTTTTGGTGTTGAACATCGAGAAAATGATTGTTTGATGAAAGTATATCAATATCCTGAAGCCAATGATTGGTCGGCATTGTGCGAACGACCCATACTGTCAAAAGCAGACCTTACTGAGCTTGTGTTTCAAGTATTTGAAGCAATCCGGAAAGATGGAGATATGGCAGTCAAGAGGTACAGTGAGACTTTTGATAAAGTTCAATTGAGCAACCTTCGTGTAAGTGCTGAAGAATTATGTGCTGCTGAAGAATCGCTTTCATCAGCACTGAAAGAGGCGATTGAACTAGCGAAAAATAATATCCAGAAATTCCATACTGCTCAAGTTGAGAAAACTGAAATGGTAGAAACAACCGTTGGTGTAAAGTGCTGGAGAGAAAGTCGAGCGATTGACAAAGTGGGTATTTATATACCAGGAGGGACTGCTCCATTATTTTCTACTGTGTTGATGTTAGGCATCCCTGCAATGCTAGCAGGTTGCAAGGAAATTGTATTGTGCTCACCACCAAACACGGAAGGAAAAATTCATCCAGCGATCTTGTATTGTGCTGAGTTGATTGGGATCAAACAAGTTTTTGCGGTAGGAGGAATACAGGCGATTGCAGCCATGACTTTTGGGACAGTAACTATCCCGAAAGTCGATAAGCTATTTGGACCAGGCAATCAGTATGTAACCGCTGCCAAACAAGCTGCGCTAAACTATGGAGTGGCAATAGATATGCCGGCAGGCCCAAGTGAAGTGCTCATCATTGCGGATAAGACTTGTGATACGGCATTTGTAGCAGCGGATCTATTGTCTCAAGCGGAACACGGAGCTGACAGTCAAGTGGTTTTACTTTCAGATAGTGAGGAAGTGATCCGCCAGACTGGTGAAGAGTTGGTACGACAACTCGAAAAACTACCGAGGAAAGAACTTGCTCAAAAAGCATTGGAGAACAGCAAGGCAATCTTACTGTCTTCCATAGAATCCTGTATGGAATTCAGCAATCAATATGCGCCCGAACACCTCATTCTTGCGATTGAAAATGCGAGAAAATGGACGACTCAGGTGAGCAATGCGGGATCTGTTTTCCTTGGTAACTATAGCTGTGAAAGTGCTGGAGATTATGCCAGCGGCACCAATCACACCTTACCTACCAATGGATATGCAAGAAACTACAGTGGAGTATCACTTGATAGTTTTGTCAAGAAAATTACTTTTCAAGAGTTGAGCAAAGAAGGGATCGAAAATATAGGACCAGCTATTGAGCTGATGGCTGAAGCGGAAGAATTATTTGCGCACAAGAATGCAGTAACACTCAGACTTAAAAAATTGTAACCATGTTTTCATTAGAAAAAATAGTACGAGAGAACATTCAGAATCTACAAGCTTATTCTAGCGCAAGGGATGAATATACAGACAGTCAAGGTACTTTCCTTGATGCAAATGAGAACCCTTATGGAGAGTGGAATCGATATCCAGACCCACAGCAGAAGGCGATTAAGCAACGTCTGAGTCAAAGAAATGCCATTCCATCTGGACAGATATTCGTTGGAAATGGGAGTGATGAATTGATTGATTTAGTTTTTAGAATATTCTGCGAACCTGGACAAGACAAAGCCTTGATATTCACACCTACATATGGCATGTACGAGGTTTCAGCAGCGATTAACAATGTAGCGGTTGTAAAAACACCACTAACTGCTGACTTCCAAATTGATTTTGATTCATTGCGTAGTGTTCTTACTGACAAGGCAATCAAAGTGCTTTTTATCTGTTCACCAAACAATCCAACAGGCAATGACATCAAAGAGATTGACAGCGTTTTGCAGATGTTTGATGGAGTAGTGGTAGTTGATGAGGCATACATAGATTTTAGTACGGCCGCTTCCATGATAGAAAAAATCAAAAAATATCCCAACCTGATTGTTACTCAGACTTTTAGCAAAGCATGGGGCCTGGCAGGTGCCCGGGTAGGGTCGGCTTATGCTAGTAAGGAAATAATATCATTGTTGAACAAAGTAAAACCACCATACAATGTGAGTGCCCTCAATCAGCGGGCGGTGCTAGAAGCATTGGATAACAGTGAGCAGTTTGAGCGACAAAAAGCAGCGATTTTAACGCAACGTGATCGGTTGCAAGAGCAGCTTCTTCAATTGCCAATTGTGAGGAAAGTCTATCCATCGGCTGCGAATTTTCTGCTGATAGAAGTGGCTGATGCCAATCAAACCTATGCGGATTTGGTGGCGCAACAGGTCATTACGCGCAATCGAAGCAGCGTGGTGAATAACTGTATCAGAATTACCATTGGCAGTGAAGAAGAAAATCAAAAACTAATTGAAGCATTAGTAAATATTTAACAACCACTAAGAGGTCAAAGAAACGTACAAAGGCCTTCATTGCGACCTTTGCGTTTTTCTACATTAAGTAAAACGTTGCGAACCTTGCGGTTAAAACTAAACACATAACATGAAAAAAGTATTGTTTATAGATAGAGACGGAACATTGGTGATAGAGCCACCAGAGGATTATCAACTTGATAGCCTTGAGAAATTGGAATTTTATCCAGGCGTATTTCAGCAACTAGCGCGCATCGTACGCGAGTTTGATTATGAGTTGGTGATGGTCACCAATCAGGATGGTTTGGGAACAACTTCTTTTCCTGAAGCGAACTTTTGGTCTGCACAGCATAAAATCATTCAAGCCTTCAAGAACGAAGGCATCATATTCAGTGAAGTATTGATTGACAGATCACTACCGGAAGAGAATAAGCCGACACGCAAACCTGAGACGGGGATGCTGACACACTACATCAAAGGAGATTATGACTTGGCGAATTCATATGTGATTGGTGATCGATTGACCGATGTCAAGTTGGCAATAAACCTCGGAGCGAAAGCCATTTACCTCAACAAAGAAGCGTGCGAGGATGCCGTATTGGCTACAGAAAAATGGGAAGATATTTATCGATTTTTAAAATCACAGGGCAGGAACGCTACTGTCAACAGAAGGACTTCTGAAACGGACATCTCCGTCTCCGTTGATTTGGATGGTTCTGGAAAAAACCAGATTACGACAGGGATCGATTTCTTTGATCACATGCTCGAGCAGCTTGCTCGTCATGGGATGATGGATTTAACAATTGTTGCCAAAGGTGACTTGAATATCGATGAACACCATACGATCGAAGATGTCGCGATAACGCTGGGAGAAGCCATACAAAAAGCCTTGGGAAGCAAGAAGGGAATCGAGCGATACGGGTTCACTTTGCCGATGGATGATTGCTTGGCACAAGTGGCCTTGGATTTTGGCGGTCGCCCTTGGTTGGTTTGGGATGCTGACTTCCAACGCGAGAAAGTTGGCGAGATGCCAACGGAGATGTTTGTGCATTTCTTTAAGTCATTTTCTGATAGTGCCAAGTGCAATCTCAACATCAAGGCAGAAGGCAAGAATGAGCACCATAAGATAGAAGCCATATTCAAGGCATTTGCGAAAGCGATCAAAGTGGCAGTGGCACAATCACAACAATTTATCATACCAAGTACAAAAGGAAGCTTATGATTGCTATCATAAAATACAATGCAGGCAATATCAAATCAGTCAAGAATGCTGTCAATAGACTGGGTTTCGACTGTCTGGTAACAGATGACCCAAATCAAATAGTGAATGCAGATAAAGTGATTTTCCCTGGGGTAGGAGAGGCCAGTTCGGCTATGAGGTATTTGGAGGATAAAGGATTGGACAAAGTGATTATCTCGTTGAAAAACCCCGTGCTCGGTATTTGTCTTGGACAACAGCTGTTGTGTAAGTACTCTGAGGAAGGAAATACCACCTGTTTAGGAGTATTTGATGCAGAAGTGAGGGCGTTTCCTACCACTGATATTGTGCCGCATATGGGTTGGAATAATCTCAATAACACAAAAGGCGCATTGCTAGACGAAATCAAAGAGAGTGATGATGTTTATTTTATCCATGGATACTATGTAGAGCAAAGTGATGAGACGGTTGCGGACTGTGACTACATCTTGCCATTTAGTGCGGCCATGCAAAAAGATAATTTTTATACCACGCAGTTCCACCCTGAAAAATCCGGTGCTGTTGGGGAAATGATTTTGAAGAATTTTTTAAGAATAAAGAATAAAGAGTAAAGAACAAAGAATAAATAGTAAAGAACAAAGAATAAAGAGTAAAGAACAAAGAGTAAAGAATAAAGAGTAAAGAACAAAGAGTAAAGAACAAAGAGTAAAGAACAAAGAGTAAAAAACAAAGAGTAAAGAACAAAGAACAAAGAATAAAGAGTAAAGAACAAAGAGTAAAGAACAAAGAGTAAAGAGTAAAGAGTAAAGAATAAAGAAGTAAATGACTATGGACTATCGACTATCGACTATGGACTATCGACTATGGACTATCGACTATCGACTAACAACTATGGACTATCGACTATGGGCTATCGACTGACAACTATGGACTATCGACTATCGACTATCGACTATCGACTATCGACTATGGGCTATCGACTAACAACTATGGACTATCGACTAACAACTATGGACTATCGACTATGGACTATCGACTATGGGCTATCGACTAACAACTATGGACTATCGACTAACAACTATGGACTCCCAAACACCAACACCCAAAAACCAAAAACCAAAACAAAATGAGAATCATACCAGCAATTGATATAATAGATGGCAAGTGCGTACGTCTGTCTAAAGGAGACTATTCAACCAAGAAGATATACAACGAAAACCCTTTAGAAGTTGCCAAGCAATTTGAAGACAATGGGATCAGGTATTTACACTTGGTGGATCTTGATGGGGCTAAGTCCAATAAAATAATCAACCACAAGGTGTTACGAGATATTGCCCAAAGCACGAATTTAGCAATTGATTTTGGTGGAGGACTGAAGAGTACCAGAGATTTGGAGATAGCCTTTGAAAATGGGGCAAGTCAAATTACAGGCGGAAGCATTGCCGCAAAAGATGGAAGACTCTTTCTTGAATGGGTAGAGATATATGGTGCAAATAAAATTATTCTCGGTGCTGATGGATATGATCGAAAAGTTGCCATCCAGGGATGGTTGCAAGATACTGGAGTTAATATAATAGCGTTTATTAAAGATTTTGTGAGTAATGGGATTCAATATGTTATCTGTACTGATATCGAAAAGGATGGTATGCTAGGAGGCGCTTCCAATAGGCTATATGAAGAAATATTGGAAACCTGTACAGTAAAGCTTATAGCTAGTGGAGGTGTATCGAGCATGGAGGATTTGATCCAGCTTAAAGCGATTGGCTGTGAAGGCGCCATTGTTGGTAAGGCGATATATGAAAATAGAATTTCACTTAAAGAACTTTCAACATTATGTTAAAAAAGAGAATCATCCCCTGTCTGGATATCCGTGATGGGCGTACTGTGAAAGGCGTGAATTTTGTTGGTATCAGAGATGCCGGTGATCCAGTTGACCTTGCCAAGAAATATGTGGAACAGGGTGCAGACGAACTTGTCTTCCTAGATATCACCGCTACTATTGA
>JGI24005J15628_10002038_pt1 | contig 10477 bp, 20 predicted proteins | sample LinPmetageLP40_FD_15628 | JGI IMG/M metagenome (IMG submission 15628) | reverse complement strand
CATAAGTGTTCTCCTTATTGGTTAGGGGGTATTTGTAGCCATACAATTTTTTTGTAGGGGAATTTTTTTGCTTTAACAATACTCAGTTTTTCACGGGTCATAGTTTGTTTAAGCGCGTACAACGTGACGGAAACAATTAATCCGCCAACCATTGCTGCCATCATTCCTGCAAACGTGCCAGCGAATAACACCATAAGTAATGTTGTTGCTGCTATGTCGATGGGTATGTCGAACGTTATTACTCGGCGTATTCCAAACTTAAATAATAAGAAGAGTAATCCTAGTGCTGAAAGTGTTCCTGCTAATATCATTGGATGTCCTTACGAATGTATAAATAAATGCAAAGGCCACCGCACGCTGTTAACAACAAGGCATAAAGACCAAGTGCTAACATTTGTAGAATTATTGCTACTAGAACGACTGCCCCGCATAGACAAGCTATGTAGTACAGCGCGTAACGTGCGGCTTTAGTTATTGACTCAAATGTTTTTTTCATTGGGGTTCTCTTTTCATAGTTCATGGGGATTGTTTGAATTCCTATCGGGAATAAAAAACCCCCGCACCAGACTTAGCTACTGATGCGGGGGGTAAAGGAAACTGCTTTAGTTACGTGTTACTCAACGCCCCATCGGCACTCAGGTTCATCTCCTTTGCGGAAAGAGCACCAGCGGCAGTTGTTACTGGAAGGAGTAGGAGCGAACTCTGTTTCTGTAGTCATCTTGACGCCGCGTCTGTGGTAACCGGGGGCGAACAACATGGCTTGTTCACGCGTGTAAGTCTTTTTAGTTGTCTCGCTTTTATCGAGATACCAGAATTCTACTTGTGCAAATTCTAGTTGGGGGTGACGGAAGAACGCGCCTATGGCGTATAGCAAACCTTGTTGGCCGTGGCTAAGTTCGTTGCCCCATTTTTTGCCGGTCTTAAAGTCAATGACTCTTGCACTTGATGCGTTCTCTGATACAAAGGCATCGAGTTTTATTCGTGCCCATGTTTCTTTTTGCATCCAGCCAACAGCTTTCCAATTGAGGTCAAATCCCCATTCGCCTTCAAGCTCTACTTGCCCTGCAAGATACAGTTCGCGCAGTTCTTTAAAGCTACTTTCAAATTTATGAAGTTCTTTAGCCATCTCACTGGCTGTGCCGTTGATGTAGTCTTCAGCGTATTGGTGTATTTTTGTTCCCCGGTCAGCTGCTGGACCACTGGGTTCTTTAACGCCTTTTACTCTTCCGATATAAGTTCGATAAGCGCATTCTTCGTAGACTTTAAGTGCGGAGTAACTCCATGCTCTGACATCTCCTAGTTTGTCGGGGACTTCAAACTCTGGTAAATTTTCAGGACTCGTATCTTGAGTAAGTTTAATCATCATAGCTCCTAGTTAATACTAACACTATTATTATACTGTATTTTTAATGTTGGCATTTTGATTAACAAGAAGTTTGTTATCAGTGTCATCGAAGTATTGTTTGACGGTGTTTTTATATGTGATGTCGTCTAGTGCCCATTGAATATCTAANCCTCGAATCGCAGCGCATTTTCTTGTTGCGTTATACGCGCGTTTGCGCATAGGTGTTAACCCAGATCGCTCTGCTTTCTTTTGAAACTCTCGGCTAGACATTTTGTTTTCTGTTAGAACGCTGTGGACTACGCGTAAATGTTCTAGGGGGATAATTGAGTAGTCCCATTGAGATTCAATTATCCACTGCTTAACGAATCGTTGAGCAGTTGTGATCTCTTGGCCTAGCATTACGTTTGTTAGTTGGATATCTAAAACGTCTATGAAGTAAGTAAGGTTGCCAGTTTTAATTGCAGAAAAGAATTCTTCTACTACAGACATAGCGTGGAATTTCATTTGTTCTTTGGCGCTATTGGCAAGCGGTGACGTTGCAAGCGTTTCGTTGAATTTAAAATTTCGTAATATAGCTGCAAAGGTGTCTAGCTCTTTTTCGAATACGCTGACATCTTTAATTAGGTTCGGGTGTGCGATTTTTATTGGAATCTCTTGTCGAGAAGCGATGTTGTAGCGTCTGTCGCCTTCTTCAATTTTTAATGCATCGTTACGATTTGTTAAGAACATGAAGTTGGTGTAGCTCGGCGGCTCGATGCCATTAGATCGCATTTCTCGAATAGGGATTGTGTCTTCTGTTATGTTGCTTTTAAGCTTGTCTGCTACTTTGAGCGTTTGAGCGCCAGCTGATGCGAGATGAAACTCGTCAACGATTAAAAACAATGCGTTTTTCATATAAGAGTTGAACTGTTCTTCGATACTTTGAAGAGATCGCATAGGCACATATTCTGGTCCGAACAAGGGCCGCAATATTTTGCTATAAAACAAACCTTTCCCCGTGCCGGGAACGCCTTGTAATACCCATGCGACTTTTGATTTCTGGCCTGTTTGGAATATACGAGCTAGCCAGTTTATAAAGTGTTCAACTTCACTCGGTACGCTGCCCACCATGTGAGAGACTAGGGTGAATATATTTGGGCACGCAGTAGCAATTTGTTTTGAATCGCCTAGCTGTAACGTTTTAAAAGGCGTAGTCGATAGTTGGTATTTAGATTTTCTGTGCGTGTTGACGTAGTAGGGCAGTGTCTCAAGATTAATGGTTGGGTTGTTAGTTATCGGGTCAAACACTACTTGTCCATCTGGGATGAAGTCTGGTTCTGCTCTGCCGTGAGAGCGCATAAAGCCTATTACGCTGTCTCGTTTGCACGGTGTTAATGGGAATTCTGTCGAGAATTGTTTTTTGTTAGGGTCGTAAAGTCCGTTGTATACAATGTCCGATTTATGATCCCGTAGTACAACCGGGTATTCTGCATGTCCTTGCATTTCTAGCTCCTTTTTATAGATGTCTAAAACCTCTTTGTAGAAGTCGGGGTCGGCAGTTTTGATCTCCCAGATCGGTTCGCCTTTGAAATTGTACATGTAGGTAGGGTCTTTCATATTGAAGTAGTAAGCTGCTGAGTCGCCGCCGTTCACGTTGCAACAAACGAACGGTTTGTACGTTTCGTTCGCTACCGTAATTGACATTCGGTCAGGGTTTGACAGCACTGACTCTTGACGATTATTGACCGTCATGTCTTTTAGTTTTTCTGTTTTAGCTTTAAATCCTGCGTCAGAACGCAGTTTGTTTTTGCGCTCAGTTTTTACTTCGACTAGTTTTTGGGGGTTGTAATTTTGATTAGAAATTACTTTTGCTAGGTCAACGCTATCGGTCATTTGAGACACGCGCACGATCCGTTCCTTTGCGGAAGCAAACGGATCATACGTGAGATCTTCAAAGGTAGGAGGAGCGATGAAGATTAGTTTGGAGTTGTCTGCTACGCTAATATCTAATGGATATGTAAGAGTTTGTCCGTTAGCAGATAGTCCGGTTTGAGAGCAGAATAGCTTTGACTCAAAGTTGTTAAACTCTAACCATTCTTTAACTGCTCTTGCAGGCAATGCAGGGGCGATGAACATAAAGATGTGCAAGCTTACTTTGTGGCCTTTGAGTCCCATGCTTGCAGATGCTTGTGCGATGTAGCTTGTGCTTTGAATCTCGGGGGGCAGTTCTGCAAGTACGGTAGTTGCTAGCTGGGCTATGTCAGCAGCAACAATTCGTCGAGGGGCGACGTATTTTTCTAGCGTCAGTCCATCGATATCTAGTACCAATAGATTTGTGTACGCACTACGGTCAGTGATACCTGCCCGTGATTCGTTTTGTATTGAACGTTTTAAATTGCCTTTGAGAAGGCAGTGTCCTTTGTCAGCGTGAGCACGAAGAGAGCGTTCAAGATCAGCAAGACCGTCAGCGGTTGCCGGAATGTTTTCTTCGTGAGATGTGACTTTCTTAACTAATGGATACGGAGTGAATCCGTTTTTGGGACAGTGTCGTTTGCTTAGCCGCAATCCATTAGCGGCTTCAAGAAATGTTAGTTGCATGGCTCCTCCTACAGACATATAAGTATAGCAGATTAATATCCCTGCTATTATTTATTTGTAAGCGAAACGTTCTTGTCGAAGATTTCTTGGCGGTCAACCTTGACCTCTGGGTCAGCTAAGAAGCTGAGCCGGACTTGATTCCTATCGATCCTAGTTACTTTTATATTCGCCAATACGCCGCGATCATCGTGGACAACGATGACTTCTCCTACTTTCCGGGTTAAAACTAAACGCGACATATCATTTACTATATCCAATATCGTATCCTCCTTCGGCATCCAGCGGAATATCTGGGCACCATATTGGAGGAGTACACATGTGGTCGATGAGTTTAGTCATTGTACCATCAGGGTCTGTATCCCTGCCAACCAGCACGATTTCATCGTGTACGGTTAATACTACGTTGGCATCGATGGTGGGGTCATTTTCAATTCTTACCATAGCGTCTGAGATGACAAGTCGCGCAAGTGCTTGCACTACGTTCTCAGTCAGTTTGCCGCCATAGGTTGTTTCTTTTTTGTTGCGTGTACCGTCATATGTCAACGTGTTGTCTTCATAACGAAGGTTGTTATAGCGAAGAGCAAGGCCATTGGGCAAGCCAATGCGTTTCTTCATGAACTCTAAGCAGCGCCAGTTTTCGTGGAAGGTCCAATTGAGGGTGGCAGTGGTTTTTATTTCTATCTTTTTCCAGAGCATTGGGATTTGGTTGTACATATTTCTGTAGGTGCTGACTGCGTTCCATGCTTCTTTTTCGCTTAGTTTGACAGGTGGCCCGCTAGCGCCCGCTTCTAAAGTCGCCCGGAATTTAGGAGCGCCCATCCCGTAACCTAGACCGAGAATAGCAGTTTTACCGACGAATCGTTCGGTAGGGTGGTCGCGTTTGTTGATGGGTTTGCCATACATTTGGGATGCGAAGATGCTGTAAACATCGTCTCCATTTTTGAACTGATCGAGAAGCGATTGTTCGTCAGCTAACCATGCAAGCATACGTGCTTCGATCTGACTTAAATCTGCTACATATACTAAATGGTCTTTAGGGGCTTGCAAAGCTAACCGCAAAGGTGAGTTGCGAGGCATGTTGTGCATATTGATTTTTTCGGTGCCACTCCATCGACCTGTGTGTGCTCCGTAGTAGCGCAGCGGTACAGAGATGGTGCCATCTTCATGAGTGGCATCAAGGAAACGTTGAGCGCGTGTTTCAGCAATACGGCTTTTAACTGCGGTTCGTGCGTCCCATACGTGTTTGTGTTCGGGGTACATGCGCTGCATTTGTATGAAGGCTTTATCGTTTTTAGCAAGCGCAGGGATTGATTTTCCTTTGGCGTTAAGTTTTGTTGGTGGTACTAACCCAAGAGGGTGGCTGATATATGCAGCAAACTTGTTGTTAGAGCTAAGCACATCCCGGTCGATGCCTGATTCTCGATAAGAGTCTCGTTGGCTGTGACAATTTCTTCGTGATACTTGGTTAGTGCTTCCCGGTCTACGATCAGTTTTGGTTCACAAAACATGCGGCAAGTAAGATCGATTACATCCATCTCAGATTTTGGCATACGTAAATTCATTTCATCGTATATTGCTTTGGTAAGCTCTACGTCCTGTATACAGTAACCGCCGATTGCATCGTCAAGTTCGCCGTCAAGGTGGTAAACACCTTTAGCGTCAGCAAGCTCTTCGCCTTTGCGCATAGTCTCATCATTAGGGAAGCAACGAACAGCGCATTCTTTAAGCGATGCCGGTAAGCTTGTGTATAGAGCGCGTGACATTGAAGCAGTGTCTACATAATATTTGGGGGTGATTCCGTAGTGTCGGCTCAGGATGTATCCGTCGAAGGGGGTGTTGTGACAGATGAGCATGGCGTCGGCCCAATCGATTTCTTCGAAAGCCCTTTCTATTTCATCGTCGTTACTGCTGTACCATTCTGTATCGCCGTCTTCTACTTTTATGCCAACGCCCCACACTTTGAACATTTCGTGGCGGACGTAGTCCATAGTAGTCATTTTCTTTAGGCTGACTTTGTTGTCGTAATAAGTTTCGAAATCAAGCGTTATTTTTTGCATGTAGTAAGCCTTTTGCATAACCAATGGTTACTGAATTTTTGCAGTGCGAGTTCGCGCTTTTTCTTAGTGCGTTCGTTTGCATAGGCAATCGCCCGGTTACGGACGTAACTTGTTTTTTGGTTGGTCATTAGAATGGCACGTCCTCGTAAGCTAAGTTACATTCTTGCGCAGCGTAGATTTCTCCTTCATAAAATTTGAAATCTGCTGCTAGGCTTTTGAAAATTTCAGGCTGACGAGAGCGCATCCATGCGCTAGCGTAGGAGTCAAATTCAGGATGGTGTCCTTCGCGTCTCATAGACTCAAGGTGAGTCAAGTATTCCTGAGTGTTCATGCATCCTCCTAGATGGCTGTTTATAATACCGCAGGTATTAGTTATGTGCCAGTTAAAGTGTATTTCCGTCAACAGTTTTGAACGCTACAAACCGAATATGTTTCTTGAGAATGGTTGCTTTCACAGATTTATATCCGTTGTCCATGATTGTTGATAAGTAGTCTTTTAACGCTTTTGGATTATTTTTGTGAAAATTATCCGTTGTAAATACGTCGTTGATTTCAACAGTCACGTAATCGTCAGCTATATCTAGCATTCGTGCATCGCGCTTCATTTTTGCGGGAAAAGTATATTGTCGGGTGGAAAGACCGTGTGTTGCACTCATTTTGTTCTCCTAGTTTTCGCCTCCTTGTAGGCGAGTTTGTGGGAATATTGCCAGCCTGTGTTTTCGCGGACTTTACGAGCGGCTTCTTCGTTGGAGACTCTAATGATTATGTCTCCATGTTTTTGTATACACTTCATAGACGTTTCCTTTATTAATAGTTATGCAGCTAAAGTTTGTTGTGCGATGTTCCACAAATTACGGTTTACATCGATGGTTTCTTTGATCGATGACAAAGCTTTAACTTGCTTGTAGCCTTCAAAGCTTCGTCCACGAATTTTACGTGGACCAATCACATGCATACCGCCGCGTATAATTGATTCTTGTACACGATTAAAGATAGTCCAACCGTCGTTGCGTGCGTCTTCTGGTCGTTCGGGTTGTAATATTTCATTGATGGTGCGGGGGGTATAAACGTTGCGTTCGCGTAGTTCTTTTGGGGTGGTGTGCGAGTCGTAACGTGTTTCGAGTGCCCGGTTTGCGAATTGCAGTACCCGGCCTTTGTCTGGCGTGATGTTCTTCAGGTTTTCAGACACGCTTGAAACAGTTTCTAGCTTACCAATAGTGATGTTAAGCAGGTCTTCGAAGCTGTCTAGATTAGATTTGTAGTGGTCTAGCTTGTCGATGTCACCTTCGCCAGTGATCATTCCATTTGAACAGATGAAACGAAATATTCCTGCGAACAGCTTCATGGCGGATTTGCCGTCGTGGCTGTTGTACAGAATAATTTCTGGTTGGTCTGGCATGTTTGGAGCTTGAGGTTTTGCAAACGCAAGCAGATGTTGACCGTGTTGTTTGCTAACTGTGCGTGCGTTGATCTGCGCAGCTTGCGAAACTTGATACCCGTAGTCGTTGAGTATATCAATGGTGTTGGCGGTGCTGAAGTTGCCATACCTGCTAGATAAGTTTGATGCTACATCTGTTGCGTATACAGCTGGTGCGCGTACACGTATTTCGTCAGCGGATAAGAACTTGTTGTCCGCTCTGCGTGAAAAGCATAAATCTGCCATGTTATTCTCCTGTTGAGTTAATAGTGTTGGTATTATCTATGCCCGAAAGGACAATATAATTTTGGGTGTCAAACAATTCATCAAACTGAGTCGGAGTTCGCCAAAATACAAGTTGCTCCATCTCGTCGTCATCGTACTGTGGTCCGTCGCTGATGCTGCACGGTTCGCGGTTCATGTTTTTATCTCCGTTCATTAGTATTCGCTTGGCAGCATTAACGTGTAACGTGTGCCGTTATGAATTGCCCAGATTTTGATTTCGTCTAATGGGAAATCTGTATACCTTATGTTTTGTTTAGCAATTAGTTTTGCGTTCCCATCACACATTACTAGTTTAGCTTCGCCGGTTTTTTGGTCTACGGTCAGTTTACAAGTCACTATGTTATCGTAGTTACAGTGCGATAAGTGACTGTCAATCATGTCCATCAACCAATACGCGTCTGCTTCTTCTGCTACATATTTACAGCCATCGGTCATGATGCTATTGGAGAAAATTGAGACTGAATACCAATGTGCTGTACCAAAAAACTGGTGTAGATCGGCAGCGGTTAACATTTTATATTTTGGAGCTTGCACTGATTCGCTCATTACATATTCACTCCTTCGTGTCGTGTTTCGTAAGAAATGCGAATCGTCCCTTCGTCAAATGTGCTGTACGCTTGTATGAGCGCAGAGATTATTGCTGCAACGTCTTTGCCATGTTTAGTTGGGTCTGAAAAGTCGCCATTACGCAGGTTGAGTTTGCCAAGAACGAGTGGTTTAGGATCGTCCGGGCTGTTCTCTTGCATAACTTTTACTATTGTTGTTTCCATAACTATGCTCCGGTTGTTCGTTTAATGAACTTCCATTCTTTTGTTTTGAAACGAATCGTTGTGGTGTCGTGTTTGTTTTCCTGTTCATAAACTGGGTTTTGGAGGATTTCAAACATTTTGCACAATGTTTCGTAATCTTTTCTTAATTGCTGTTCATCGTCGTAAATGATCACGGACTAACTGCCATGCATGGTTTACTTCTTTGCGTTTAAACGACGCAGTTGGTAAACCTAGTGAGTTGATATCTCCTCTCAGCCGACGCCCTTCCTCGTCCAACGCTTCTACGCGATAGACAACGTTGTCGAGGATTTCAAGGGCGCTGCTAAGATTGAGTTCTCCACATTCGCAACAATGGTTACTTATATGTTGAGCCATGCCTTACCTCGCTGTGTGATCAAAACCATTAGAGGTCATTACGTTTTCTACAATTGCTTTGATGTTTTTGGTAAAGTTGCCGTCTTCGAAGANCGCATCTTCCAACGTGCTGTCGGCAGNTGTAGTTACTTCAGTTGGAAGTGCTATTAANTGGACGTTAAAAGAACCGTTTTTTTGCATTCGCTGCGCGATTTTAAACGGCTTCATTTGACGTTTTATTTCGATGCCGACTGCATCAACAGTAGATTGAGAGGGCACGTTAAACATATCGGCAACGTTTAATTTGCTTACAAATTTTTCGTACTTTCTGTAGAACGGGCGGTTGTGTTTTTGTCGCAGTGGGAGTTTTGCGTTCGGTGTAATTTTAAACATTGGTATTACCTCATTAAAGTTTTTGAAATCCGTCCGTGGGTTAGGAAAGATCTACGATCCTGCGTCGATCAGTTTTCGGGCAATTTCTTGTGCTTTGACATAAGCGTCGTCTCGCATATCTTCTCGTCCAGCCATCGCCATTGTTCCCATCCATTGAAGTTGGAACAGTAGTTGTTCAGCTAGCGTTGGTAAGGGTTTTGGTTCACTCATGCTTCGTCTCCTTGGAGGATGGATAAACGCGGGTCAGCACCGTTGTCATAGACGGTTATTTCCCATATTTTTTGGTTGTGCGAGAACGAGTAGCATTTTCCTTCGTCGTGGTCGCAATCGACTACAGTTTGTATGTCTTCGATTGAGTAATAGCTTTCTTCAAGGTCGATCATGCTTCGTCTCCTTGGAGGTTGAGTTTGCCGAGAACGGGCGGTTTATAATCGAAGATGGATAAAGTTGGGTCAGCACCGTCTTTGTAAATGATTACGTCCACTATTTTTTTTGGGTGGTTGGACGAAAATTGGTAGCATGTACCGTTGCCGCGAATGACTTCGGTTACCGGCCAGCTTTCGACAAATGGGACAGTGTGTTCGAGAAATCTTATTTGACGAGTCATGCTTCGTCTCCTTGGGTAGTGGTTCTATTTTGTTATAATTCTTAGCTCGTTTGCTACGTTGCGTGCGATTTCATCTTCGTTAATATTTTCGCTGATTAATTCGCTTAAATTGCAATAGTCAGACACAACAAAATCATTAAAAACGTCGTCAATGTTTGTTTCGTTGCTGTCGAGTCTGGAGTCGTGGGCATCAATCCTTTCTATTTCGGTGTTGAGCGATTCGGTTATTTTGCTGACTTCTGTTCTTAAATCTTGTAACTCGGTTTGCATCTCTTTCATATTTTTTGTGTCGTAAAGATAGTAGAGTTCACTGATTTTTCTGGTGAGGTATCCGTCGAATGTTGTTTGTAATGTGTCCATAGTCATTTGTCCTTGGATTGTGGTTGGTTAAAGGGGTTCGGTTTTTACTGTCCGTTTTTCTGTGCCGAAGCCGGTCAGTACGGTTTCTTGTATCAGTCGTGTGAAATGCTCGGGTGCGCGCTCGTAATCTTGTGTATATTCGTAGCGGATTGGATACACCCATTTGTCGTCGTCGTTTCTGACGGCTGGATGAACGTTGTACAATTTGTTCTTTGTTTTTAAAACAGTCTGTTGTTTGTCGTATTTGTGTTCGATTTCTTCGACGCTGTATTCTTCGTTGCTGTTTACAATGTATGCGCCTTCCCAGTAGCC
>JGI24005J15628_10002036_pt1 | contig 10480 bp, 9 predicted proteins | sample LinPmetageLP40_FD_15628 | JGI IMG/M metagenome (IMG submission 15628) | reverse complement strand
CGGGGCAGTACGGGATATAGTTCTTCCACTGAAGCTTTGATGACGGCTGTTGGGAAACCATCAGACAAATTACTGTGACAAAAAGTATTTTTAATTTGATTTGATTTATAAAATGTTATAAATCAAATTAAAATCCCATAATCTATATATGATTAAATTAAAAAGTATCGTAAAAAGTACAAAAAAAGGAAAAAAGTTCACAGCAACTTTTAGCAACTCAGAAACAGGTAGAGATAAAACAATTCACTTTGGTGCTTCTGGATACCGAGATTTTACTCTAATTAATGATAAAAATTCTAAATTTTATATTAAAGAATCTTCAGAAAGAGCAAAAATAAGAGCAGCATATATTGCACGGCACGCTAAAGATTTATTAACAGAATCATCATCAAAAGGATTATCTGCTGGAGCATTAAGTTATTTTGTTCTTTGGACGGGCAAAACTTTTAGGTCTGGTTTATTAAATTATAAAAAAAAATATAATGTATGATATATATGTCAAATTTTGGTAGTTTTCAGCAACTTCATTTAGATGAACTAACAACACATACAGGTCACCACACTACAACACATTCTAAATTAGATACTATTGCAACTAATACAGCAAATATTAAAATTTCAACAGATTCCGTAAATTTAAATGTAGATACTTTAGAAGCACTCCAAACAACAAATAATGCAACAATTTTAGCATTAGACAATAGAGTTCATTCTTTTTCAGGTCATACTAATAATACAACGGCAATTGGTGATGGATCAGATCAATTAAGAGTTGTTCCTCTTGGATATGACCGAACAAATGGAAAAGCAGTTTCCTTTTTAGTTGATGCCGCCGGACATCAGCAACTAGACGTGGTATCATCAGCCCTACCCTCAGGAGCATCAACATCCGCCAATCAATCTACTATTAATACAAGTATTGGGACAGGAAATACTACATTATCTACAATGAATAGTAATATTGTTGTAACAAATTCTAAACTAGATACTCTAGAAGCGACGATGAATGCTGTTCAAACAGCGGTAGAAATTCTTGATAACACTGTATCAGGTAGTGATTTACAAGTTGATGTTATAACGATGCCTACTACGACGGTCACCGGTACCGTAGTAGCAAATTTATCAGCAACTGATAATGCCGTTTTAGATAATATGGCGGTAGATCTCGCTGCTCTAGAAGTATTACAAACTACGACAAATAGTCTACTTACAACAATGGACGGAGTTTTGGACGCATCCTTAGTGAAACAAACAGCAGTAGAATCATTATTAACAACGTTAGACGGGGTTCAAGATTTAGCACTTTCATCACTAACAGAAATCGAAGGAGCAGTTGAAACCCTTGAAGCCTGTGTGTCTAGTAATAAAGTAAATGTAAATATTGCTTCTGGATCTACAGCCACAGACGTTTCAGCATTATCCACCCACGCCAAACAAGATACTATTATAGGACATCTAGATGGCGTAGAAGGTAAATTAGATGCATTAGAAACAACTAATAATGCTAATCAAGTTTTACTCACAGCAACAAATAGTCTACTTACAACAATGGACGGAGTTCTTGACGCATCTTTGGTGAAACAAACAGCAGTAGAATCATTATTAACAACGTTAGACGGTGTTCAAGATAATATTTTAACAAAATTAACAGCGATGGATTCTGATACTAATGATATTAAAACCGCTGTTGAAATTCTTGATAACACAGTATCAGGTTCTGAAATGCAAGTAGACGTAGTCGCAGCACTACCAGCGGGAGATAATAATATTGGAAATGTTGATTTAGCATCTGCTCTACCAGCGGGAGATAATAATATTGGAAATGTTGATTTAGCATCGGCTTTACCAGCGGGAGATAATAATATTGGAAATGTTGATTTAGCATCAGCCTTACCAGCAGGAACAAACTCTATTGGGAAATTAGGTGCTAATTCTGGTGTTGATATAGGAGATGTAGATGTTACTTCAATTTCGGCAGGAACAAATAGAATAGGAATGGTCGCATTAAAAGCAAATGAAAATGTTGCAGGTTCAGGTACAGAACGGCATTTACTCTGTGATTCGGCAGGACATCTACAAATAGATGTAGTATCAGCACCGACTACGACGGTCACTGGTACCGTAACAGCAAATTTATCAGCAACTGATAATGCTGTTTTAGATGATGTAGCCCAGAAATTAGCAGATATTGAAACAGCAGTTCAAGTTTTAGATAATACTGTATCAGGTTCTGAAATGCAAGTAGACGTAGTAGCATCACTACCAGCGGGGGATAATAATATTGGAAATGTTGATTTAGCATCAGCCTTACCAGCAGGAACAAATGCTATTGGAACTGTTTCATTATCAGCAACTGATAACGCAGTTTTAGATGCTATCGCCACCGATGGAGATAATATTCAAACTTTATTATCTACCATAGACGGGGTCCAAGATTCAGCCTTAACAAAATTAGGAGAAATTGAAACTACAAATAACGCTTGTCAGGTATTACTAGGAACTATAGATTCAGATACAGATGCTATTAAAACTTCCGTCTCATCGTGTGCTACAGATCTTGCTGCTCTAGAAGTATTACAAACTGCAACAAATGGTTTATTAACTACCATAGACGGGGTCCAAGATTCAGCCTTAACAAAATTAGGAGAAATAGAGACAACTAATAATGCTTGTCAAGTATTATTAGGAACTATTGATAGTGATACAGACGCTATTAAAACTTCAGTCCAACTATTAGACGATGTCGTAAAAGCAGAAGACGCCGCTCATTCAAGTGGTGATAAGGGAATAATGGCTTTAGCGGTTCACCAAACCACAGGGGCTTTATTAGGAGCAAATGGGGACTATACGCCTCTATCTGTTAATGTTAAACAACATTTAAGAAGTGCTACAGAATTACAAACTTTCCAATTTACTCTACCATCATCTGGATCAATCGGTAACGGTAATATGGCAGAAACGGATGTATTTCAATTTCATCATAAAGTAGAAAGTGCTACTATTTTTGTAGGTTCAAATAATTCAGCCCCTGGTCAATTCTCTTTTGTTTTAAAAGGATCAGTAGATGGTTCAACATATTTTACTGTTAGTAGTTCTTTATATTCTCAAACTAATTTTAACGATAATGATAAACAAAACTATTTTACTTTAAATAATTTTAATATTAAACATATTAAATTACAAGTAAGTAATGCTAGTGGTTCAACAGATACTTTTAAAGTTTTCATATGTGCCTAATAATCCCATTAATAATCCCCTATAAATATTTCTAATTTTGGTTTTTCACTATCAGGAGGAGTAGGTTTTCTATATTTTGCATTTTTAACTTTTTTTTTTAAATTGTTAAAAATAAAATTAGGATTAATTGGCTTTTTCTTTTGATCAATTTCTTTTTTTGCTTTTTGTTCAACTTTATTCAATGAAGAACCTTTTTTTTTAAGAGTCTGTTCTATCTCATCTATATGTTGTAAATTTTTAAACATCGTATATTATATATATACTCATAGAAATTATTTTAAATTTATCAAAATAATATCTCAATGATAATATATATTATGAGTTTAATAACTTTATCTTCAAAGAGTAAAGACGATATAGTGCAACAAGCACCTTTTAATTTTAAAAATCATTTTGCCCAACCAATTATAATTCATCCAAATAGTCAAGTGGCACTACTTAATTTTTATCATTATAGAGATGATGGATATTACCGTATTACATCTAATAATAATATAATTGCCTTTGCTATCGGACCAACAGATCAAGTAGGGTATCATTACGCAAGAGTAGCAAGTAATCGATATGAAAATGGAAGTGATTTAGCCAACGCAATTGCCGTCGCTTTAAACGAAGCTTTAGTCCAACAGAATTATACCTTCACAGTAGCCTTTGTCCTAGGGAACCCCCTAGCAAATCCAATAGTATTTGATAAATTTACTATTTCGTATGCTAATGTAGCCGCACCAAATAGTAAAGGAGGATCTTGGAGTAGACTTGCTGATGAGGTAGGTAATGAATTAGTTATAGTTAATTCGGATGTAGATAATAATCAATCTACTATTCAACCCAAAGTGGGTCAAACAGCGGATGCATCCGCAATGATGAGACGAGGGGTCCTTACACACGAAGGCACATATAGAGTAACAGGTATTGCTAAATTAGGTGATACTTTTGACGCATCTGATTTAACAAAGTGTACGTTTGGATTGGTTCGAAATTCTTTCTCAAAATTAGGAAACGCAAATCCAGTTGCTAATTTTGACGAAGAATTTGCCGATTTAAGAATTGATGTTAGGACTAATCTTGGCGGCGAGCATATTATTGAAGTATCAAATTTACAACAGCAGCAAGGTACAACTAATATTATGGCAGAGAACGGCAAAAAACAAAAACTACGTAGACGATTAACAAAAGATTATATTAATGCAAATTTCAATAATGAAGATTTAATGGGATTTGAAATAAGAATTGTCTCCACTAATAGATCAGCATTTGTCCAATTATTAAAATCTACAAATGGAGGAACAACATACACCCTTTTGCCTGATGATACGGGTGCTCTTAATTCTGATGGAAAACGTAATGTATATTCACAAACAATAGGAGGCGTAGTATATGGAGGAATAATTTATAATTCAGCAGGTATTCAGGATGGTCAAGGAGGCAACCCAATTGAATCGAGATTAAATATGATAGCCCCAAAATTAGCCCCATTCATACCATTTAGTTTACTTGATGAGGCTAGAGGCGTTGTTAAAGGTGCTACAATGGATAACGCATTATTTAGATCACGATTTGCCACCGAAACAGAGAATTTTACAATGAAATGTAATCATAATTCAGCAGGCAAACTAGACGCTTATTCATTTGCATTGGATATAGAATCAGCCCAAACGACTGACGGTCTTGTTACAGCGCAACAACTAAATGGATTTGGATGTTTTAAAGACACGGCTGATATCAGGGGTTTAACGTTTAAAGTTCACGCGTCCAAAACAGCAGCACCAGACAGCCGAAAATTTAATTGGAACATTAACTTTATCTTCNGTTACTAATTTACAAGGTACTGAATTATTAGGCACATTAACAGGAGTAGAAGTCAGTGATAATTTTATAGTCACATTCACAACTAATCCCGTTGTTCAAACTGAGGCTTGGAAATTATCGATGTCTGGTGTATTTAATCATTCATTACGAGGGTCTCAATTTACAAGTTTAGGATTAGAAAAAAATAATGATACGTCAGATCATCTTGAAGCACTTCACGAAACACAAGGCGAATTAGGAGTTAAAGTCGGTGCTGATCTACCTGCTCCAGCAACATTTTTATTAAACAGGTTAAATCAAAACGATATGGCAACAGTTGACGGTGTAGATCCAACAGGGACCCCTTCATTTTTACGTAATGATCTTCCTTCTGGTACAATAGGACCCACTATAGGATTTAGGCAAAATTATGTTCCATTACTTTCAACAGTAACATCATTAGCAGGAGATGCAGAAACGACTAAAATAGCCTCTGATCAAAATATTCATATCAGTATTCCAGAATTATCTGGAGTTAAATCTTTTGAAGGCGAAAGCAATAATACTGCAAAAACAATCAAAGTTTTACCTAAAAATGAGTTTACAAGTAACGACGATACCGGTTCTATGACTTATTCGGCAAATTATGAAGATTATATTGATATTAATAACGCAGATCATCTACAACTAAATGAATTAACTGTTCAAGTACGAAACCCAGATGGAACAATGGCTATTTCACTTCAACCAACGACACGAGCCACAATTAAAATTAGAGAAAATCCATCTGTACAAGAAAATAAGAGATTTGAAATGATGGCCAAAACGATTTCTCAGAGACAAGATACAGGCAAAGATCTCGTTCAAGGTTCTAAATTTGTTGGATCTTAATTTTATTTCCAAACTATTAATATATGAAAAAAGTAAATAAAAAATATGTTCCTTCATCTTTATCTAAAAGTGATAAGGAAAAACAAATAAAAAGCATCAAAAATAAAACAGATAGACCCAAATTAGATTCTTTCAAAAGCAAACGATCTACCTGGGCAGAAAAATTTGAAAATAAATACGGAAAAAAAATTAGTAATTCATCTTTTATTTCAAAAAATATTATATCAAAAGCAGGACAAGACCAAATATTATCAAAAGGTCGTGCTGCTTATTATTCATCTGGATCTAGACCAAATCAAACATCTACTTCGTGGGCTCTCGCTAGATTAGCAAGTGTTATTATGAATGGACCAGCCAGAAAGGTTGATAAAGATATTTGGTTGAAATATAAGATATAAAGGTTGAATTATATTGTAATCTATAAATAGGATGATAGATTATCAAAATTCTAAAATTTATAAATTATCTAGTCTGAAGACAGATGAATATTATATAGGAGGGACAACGCAATCTTTACAACAGCGAGAAAAAGATCACAGAAGAGATTATTTATCTCAAACATCAAAATTATATAGATTAGGCGAAGTTAAAATTCAATTAATTAAAAAATGTCCTTGTAATAATAAAGATGAATTAAATGTAATTATAAAGAAATACCGATCACGTAAAATTAAACCAGGTTTAACGAAGAAAGAATATCAAGCACAATATAGATTAATTCACAAAGAGAAGATGCTATTATATCAAAAAAATAATTATAAAAAAAATAAAGAACGAATATGTGAAGTTAATAAAAAATATTATTATGCAAATTTTGACAAGATTCAAAAAAAACAAATTCAATATCGATTAAAAAATTATGATAAAATGAAAGAATATCAAATTCAATATCGATTAAAAAAAAAAATTAACTCCGAAAATTAATATACTATTTATTAATACAATGGGAATACTCAAAAATATCTTAAAAAGATTTACCTGTAATAGTAAATGCACATTTAATACAGATGATTTTGATAATAATTTAAAACAAGTAGATCTTTCAAAATATCAACTCAAAGTATCAGATCTTCTTAGAATCCAAAAAATAGTTAATAAAAGACCTTCAATAAATGGATATTTCCACGAATTAAAAGAAGATTCTCCTATTTCTCAANCTAGTTCTCAATTTACCGATGTATAATAATATCTAAGGAAATAATCATTTTATATAATAATAATCTTATGCCACGAACGATAGGAGCAACTGCTAGAAACACTTATAAATATAAGGTATGTCATAAAATATCTGATGATCAGATTACTACAAAATATTACACATCGCAACCCGAAATTATTAATGATACAGGTCTGAAACGCTCGTGTGTATATGAATTATTATGCAATCCACTTAAAAGAATTAATCATCACAATTATACTATTACAAAATTAGAAACTTTCTTGCCTGTATTTGATAAAGAAAAGACAATTATTACATTAAGTAAAATAGAATATTAAACGGTTTATTTTTATATTTCGCTTATTTCACTTAAAGAATTATTATACATTATATATTAATATAATGAATAATATTTTCTCCCTAAAAAATTCCGTTATCATATCACTAGATGAAACTGTTAATAACGAAGTTGCTTTGATGTGTTCAAAATTAACTTTACCTCAGTTCCAGTATCTATTTGATCTATCTTCAACTAAGCGTCACGATGACTATAGTTCAATGACAGAATATACAAAAATAATTAATTATTGTAATGCAATAATATCTTCTGATAATAAACATAATGTTCCCTATGGATATGCTATAGGATCTGATATCGGAAGACTTCAAAGTAAAAAGCCAAGCATTCAAAGATTATATAACGGTTTCAGAGGTATCCTCTGTGATAAAAAGATGATTGATTATGATATGTGTAATATGCACCCACAAATTTTACTTAATTTATGTATTCAACATTCAATTGGATGCTCTAAATTATTACATTATTCACAAAATCGTGATGAATGTTTGGCATCATTAATTAATTCATATGGGATTAATCGTACAGATGCTAAAGCATTATTTTTGAAATGTATTAATAAAATTGATTTGACAGATAAAATCAATAAAAAAAAAGTGAAAGAGAAAAGTTTTTTTTATGAATTTGATTATGAATTAACAAATATTATTAAAAGTTTGTATAAAATTTATAAAAAAGATCCACTATTCAAAAAATATAAAGTACAGGAATGGAATAAAGAAGGTAAATTAATAAATAAAGTATTATGTCACAAAGAAAATGCTTATTTGAATGAAGCACTAAATGATTTAATTAATAATAATTTGTTAGAAAAAAAAGATATTAGTGTATTAATGTTTGATGGATTTATGGCTTATTATCATAGTGATCTAAAACGAGATGCAATTATATCATTTCTAAATAAAAAATTTAAAAAACGAAATATCAAATGGACATATAAGGAGCACAATACAGAATTATTGGAACCATTACAAGAATTACAAAGTAAAGGTGAGTTATTAAATAATGACAAATTTAATGGAGCAAATATTATTGAAATAATAGATCATATTCTCAAAAGTAAAGACGGCATATTAAAAGATAAATTATACAAAGATGATAATAATTTTTATTATATTACACACGATAAAATATTAATGAATGAAAAAATGATAAAAAGTGATTTATTTGATATTATTTCAAAACAGAGTTATACCGTTTTTGACGAATATAAAGGTAATGCTGGTGCTGTCGTTCACGCTAGTAAAATTCCAAAACATATTGATAGTATTGTAAAAGGATTACTAGACAAATGTCCAAAAAATCCTACTTTTATTGACGATATTTGGAATTGGACACAATATAAATTGTTTTTTCTTAATGGGTATTATGATTTCAAAAAAAATTCATTTATCAAAAATTCAGAATGTAATAGAAGCAATTATACTTTTGTCAAAATTAATAAAAAATATACTTATACTAATAACAAAAAAATACGAGATGAGATTAATAAGAGAATATTTAATCCAATCTTTACAGTAGACGGCAAAGATCAAGAAAGATCACAATTATTGGATTATTTTAAATATACAGTTGCTCATTATATGGCAGGTAATATAACCCTTAAAAAATGGTCTTTATTTCAGGGTTTACGCAACAGCGGTAAAGGTATTATCGGAGACCTATTGAAAAATTGTTTTGAAAAATATGTGATGACGACTAACAGTGGGAATTTTAATTTCAAAAAAAATGTTACTGATAGTCAGAAGGCTTTGTCGTGGTTAGTAGATTATCAATTTGTTCGAATTGCTTTGACGTCTGAAATCAGTGTTTATGATGACCAAAAACTAGACGGTAATATGATTAAAAAATTCACATCTGGTGGAGATTATTTGTCAGCAAGAAAAAATTTCCAAGATGAAACTGAATTTAGGATTCAAGCAGGACTTATCGTCTGCTGTAATGACTGTCCTCCGATTCAGCCGAGTGACGCTCTTGAATTCTGCGATGAATATAATATGAAAAGCAAATTCGTAGACAAAGATTTTGATCACGAAAATGATGAAATTAAAGGTTTTACATATTATAGTAAAGATGATTCATTAAAATCAGATTTTTTAAAAAAAGAAGAAGTTATTAATGAATTAATTACAATGATTATTGAAAGTTATTATAAGGAAGTTAAATTTCCTGAAAAACTATCCAAAGAAAATAAAGTGGATAATATGGATGAGAATGATTATAAAAGAATTGAAGAACTATTTACTATTACAAATGATATTAAAGATACAATTACAAATGATAAATTAAGATATATTTGCAAAGAATATAAATTAACATTTACGCTAAAAAAAGTAAAACAATTATTAAAAGGTATGGGTGCCAAAGAATTTAGAAGCCAGAAACAAAGAGGAATGCAGTATATTAAAATGAACATTGATCAGGAATCTGACGATGAAGAAGCAAATCCTCTTGATATGTAATCTATTATGAAGGTACTTGTTCGTTATTTTATTATATATAGAATATATATATAATAAAATAGATAACAGACAAATTACTGTGACAAAAATATTATTAAATGACATTAATGCTACTTTTTTTTGGAAAATATTTTGCTTTTATAGGATTAATAAAATATAAAATTAATAAAAAAAAATAAAAAAAGTTGTAGATTATTTTTGTCATTCTTGTCATTCTTGTCATTGTTAAAATATGGGTGGTGAGGGGGCAGTACGGAATATAGTTCTTCCACCAAAGCTTTGATGACGGCTGTTGGGAAACCATCAGACAAATTACTGTGACAAAAATATTATTAAATGACATTAATGCTACTTTTTTTTGGAAAATATTTTGCTTTTATAGAATTAATAAAATATAAAATTAATAAAAAAAAATAAAAAAAGTTGTAGATTATTTTTGTCATTTTTGTCATTCTGTCATTATTAATATATAGATTCCACGTACTGGAGGGGGGCAGTGCGGATCTATCTATTTGATATGTGGTCGGGGGCAAATCAGTTGGTATAGCATCATAGAACTAAAAAAATAATTATTGAATTGGAAAT
>JGI24005J15628_10002025_pt1 | contig 10505 bp, 7 predicted proteins | sample LinPmetageLP40_FD_15628 | JGI IMG/M metagenome (IMG submission 15628) | reverse complement strand
TTATCACTTTCTTGCGGGATAGCCGAATTTTCCACATCTGTAAATTGGTCTGAAAGATATGTCCATTGCAGACTTCCCAACAAATTGCGGTAACCAAAGTTTAGTCCAGTTTTCACATTGAGCTGGGGAATAAATTCCACTTTCTTTCCCTTTACATTATTTTCCTCCGACTGTAAGTACTTAGATTCTGTTATTGCTCCATTGACGAATAAGTTCAGCTTACTTTCTTTCAAACCCATTTTAAAGACTTTTAACAAATTGATATCGCCAAACATTTCCAAGCCATAGATAAATGCCTTCCCTATGTTTTTTCTTACCCTATTTGCACGATCATCGAGGATGATCCCAATACGATCGTTGTACAGTAATCCAAAACCACTGACATCGTAGTTGACAATATCATCCAATCGTCCTCTGGCACCAATATCTGCTGTATATCCTTCTTCATCAGAGATATCAGGATCTACAATGAATGTTGGACTTACTACTCTGATATCATTGAAAGTAACTGAGCGATAATTTTGAGAAATGTTGGCATACAATTCCATCTTTTGAGAGGAAATATAACTCGCGCCAATACCCAGAAGCAAAAAAGAACGGTTGAGCGTGCGATTATCAACTCGTTCTGCATTGGCTATTGGATTTTGCGCATTGTCAAAAATCACTTCGTTGTATATCCCATCACTTTCTGTACTGATGTGCTCAAATCTAAATCCAGGTGTGATTGATAACTTCTCATTGAGAAAGAAAATGTTTTCGCCAAATACAGAAGCATTCAAATTCGGGAAGGTAAAATCAGATTGATTGGCATAGTCAGGATAAATGTCGTTTTTAAAATCAAAATCTGGATTTGAACCGATACTTCCAGCCCCCTGTTGCGAGGTGTTTTGTGATTGGTAAAATTCTGCTAGTAAGACAAATGTATAAGTCAAAATAATGAATCTAAATAAAATTAGTGAATTTTTATTTAAAACTGGGGTTAGTCATTTGACAACTTTCTTTTAGCTGGCATCCTCTGCATCCTGGGCTTTCTTCTTTACATTCAGCAGGCTTCTTCCTTACCATACTTACGGTCTTATGGGTAACATAGAATAATGCCCCTGCTACGATGATATATGTAATTACTTCCTGTATCATGCCATCCATAAACTTCCAATTTGGAATACCAAAAATGACAAGATCCATGCAAGGACTGTTGGATAGATCATCGCAAATATGGCCCACTTTTTACTCCCTGATTCTGAATTGATAGCCGCAATCGTAGAGACACAGGGGAAATAAATCAATACAAATAGCATAAAGGAGAATGCCACCAAAGGTGTATAAGCAATTTCTCCTTTTTGAGGCCCCCTTGTTAGTCGGTGATCTCTGAGTTTGTGCATCAATGTAGCTGAGGTTTCATCCGCGGACGGATCAGCTTGATACAGCACCCCCATAGTACTCACCACTATTTCCTTGGCTGCAAATCCTGTGACCAGACTTACGCCCATTTTCCAATCAAATCCCAATGGTTGAATCACAGGCTCAATAAATTGGCCCAACCTACCAATGTAAGACTGTTCAAATCGTTCTCCCTCTTTCTGAAATTCAAGGAGTTCTACTGTTTCAGTATCTTGTACCTGGGAGATTTGCGCATCATAATCCTGAGTATAGTTCGCTTCTCTTGGGTAGTAGCCAAGCGCCCAAATAATGATAGAGGCCACCAATATTACGCCTCCCATTTTCTTCAAATATTGTGATCCTTTATTCCACATATGTTTCAGGGAAGTCTTCAGGGTTGGGACTCTGAAAGGTGGCAATTCCATCACAAAAGGTGTATATGTGGTATTGAAAAGTAGCTTCTTAAAAAGCATGGCTAATAAAATTGCCAGTGCCACACCTATAAAATACATGGCAAAGAGCATCGTACCAGGATTGCTAGGGAAAAACGCACCAATGAGCAAAATATAGACGGGTAGTCTTGCACTGCATGACATAAATGGATTAATCAGCATGGTCAACAGTCGATCATTTTTATTGCCCAATGTACGTGTGGCCATGATCGCAGGTACATTGCAACCGAATCCCATAACCAATGGAATAAACGACTTCCCATGTAGTCCGATCCTGTGCATCAATTTATCCATAATGAATACTGCCCTGGCCATATAGCCCGTATCCTCCATCAATGAAATAAACAAGAATAAAATGAGGATGTTGGGTAAGAAGACAATAACACCTCCTACGCCACCTATCACTCCGTCAACCAACAAGCCTTTCAATGGACCATCTGCCATGGCTCCACCAATGAAATCTCCTAACATTCCCATCCCAATTTCGATCCAATCCATTGGGTATTGCCCAAGCTCAAAAGTAGCCTGAAACATCAACCACATGAATCCTAAAAACACTGGAAAACCCCAGATACGGTGGGTCAATATATCATCAATTTTGTTTTTACCAGAAGTAGGCTGCTTAATCGAAACTTTCAAAAGACCTTCGAGCAGATCATGAATAATGCCATAGCGTACCCCCGTCACCACTGATGCCGAATTGTTATTGAATTGCTTTTCTAATACACCTACTTCGTCTTCAATACCTTTTAAGACGCTCTCACCAAAATGGGAGGCTGCATGTTTGGAGAATTCTTCGTCCTTCTCTATTAACTTGAGTGCTGCAAAACGACTGGAGAGATGTTTATATCCATTGATGGAAATATCTTTTTCTCCAATTTTATTTTGCACGGCACTTATACCTTGCTCAATGATCGTGTTGTAATTAATCGAGGGTACATCGATATTGCTCTCTTCGTATGAAGTGATGATCTGTTGGAAAAGCGCATCTATCCCTTCGCCTTTTGAACTTGCTGTTGGGACAATTGGAAAACTGACACGCTTGCTTAACTCCACATGATCCAACTTAGCTCCTGAGGCTGTCAGTTCATCAAACATATTGAGCGCCATCACTATCTTCAACCCCATATCCATGAGCTGAGTGGTGAGGTACAAGTTGCGTTCTAAATTGGTGGCATCGGTAATATTAAGAACAAGATCAGGATTCGACTCCAATATATGCTGCCGAGCATATACCTCTTCTGGGCTATTGGCGGATAGTGAATAGGTACCAGGCAAATCGGTGATATAGAAAGTATAACCAAATTTCTTTAATGTGGCTGTCTTGCTATCTACTGTCACTCCACTGTAGTTACCAACATGCTCTTTGGCACCAGAGGCATAATTGAATAATGTCGTCTTTCCTGCATTGGGATTACCCACCAATGCAACATGTATTTCCTTTGGTTTATGATTGTTGGACTGTCCTTGATAAGGATGCGTAGTTACACCACCTTTCATCAGCGGATTTGCAGAAAAGTCTGTGGTGACAATCTCAATAAGATCGGCTTCATACTTTCTTAGGGACACATTGTATCCCATGATGTGATACTCGATAGGGTCTTGCAATGGAGCGTGTTTTACTATATTGATCTTCTGTCCTTGGACAAACCCCATCTCTTCGATGCGCTTTTTGAAGGATGGATCTCCACTCACATTACTGATTATTCCTTGCTGATCTTTTGCTAAAGCTGATAATTTCATCAACACTTCTATTCATTGTGTGAAATTAGACTAAGTCTAAATAAAGAAACAAATGTAAGGAGTTTTTATGTATTACACTATGTTATTATGTTTAAGGTTCTTAGTTTAAGGTTCTTGGTTTAAGGTTCTTAGTTTAAGGTTCTTAGTTTAAGGTTCTTAGTTTAAGGTTCTTAGTTTAAGGTTCTTAGTTTAAGGTTCTTAGTTTAAGGTTTGTTCTTTGTCCTTTCATATATATGGTTGACCATAATTATCAATAAGATCTATTTAGATTGACACAACTGTCTTCTGATAAGCTGATACTTGAAAATATGCCCTGTCAATCTCAAGAAGTTTTCTGATCTGCTCTATTTATTCAATAACCCAATCGTCTAATCATCCAATCGCCTAATTATCTAATTAAGTTGATCTTCCTGCATCTTCATCTCTCCGACTGTCATACCCATTTCTTTCGCCTTCTTACGCTCAAGACTTGCCTCATAAGCAGAGATTCCATGAAGCTCTGATAAGTAATCCAAATGACCTGGTGATGTAACTACCATAATGTCATCAGGAGTGATATCACTAGGACTTTCATACCCACAAGATTCAGCCAACATTTGCGTCTCTTTGTATAATGCATCTGCATAAGTGGCAACTCTGTTGGCAGCCGCCTCAATATTTAGTGCTTTTTCCAGTCGTTTATTTTGAGTAGCTATTCCCGTTGGACAATGATTCGTATGACACTCCAGTGCCTGGATACATCCCAAAGCAAGCATAAATCCACGTGCCATATATATGGCATCTGCGCCCAACGCCATGGCTACAGCCACTTCTATTGGAGTTGCAACTTTACCACTGGCAAATAGTACGACTTTATCCCTAACACCATGACTTTTGAATGCCCAGTCTGCCACAGCCAGCGCTTGCTTCATCGGCAAACCAGAATAAGAACTCAACACATATGGTGCCGCACCAGTTCCACCATCACCTCCATCGATTACAATATAATCCGGTCCTCTACCAGGCTCATCTTTCATTTTACTTGCAATGGCTTCAATCTCTGCCGTATGTCCTATCACCATTTTGATACCTGTAGGCTTTTTGGTGATTCCACGTACGTGGTCAATAAAGTCGAATAACCCATCTACATCGCTAAACTCTTTATGTCTGGCCGGGGCATAAGCATCTTTGCCCATGGGTACTTTCCTTATTGCTGCAATTTCTTCGGTAATTTTCTCTTTTAAAAGCATACCTCCTTTGCCGGGTTTAGCACCCTGTGCCAATTTGATTTCAAACATCTTTACCTGGGGATGTTCGGACATTTCCTTTAGAAGATTATCATCCAAGTTGCCGTCATCATCCCTTATACCATATTTAGCTGTTCCTATTTGAAATATCAGATCACCTCCTCCATATTCATGACATGGTGCTAGTGACCCTTCTCCTGTATTGTGCAAGATACCCGCCATTTTTGCGCCTTTGTTGAGTGCTGCATGCGCCCTGTATGACAGTGCACCGTAAGACATGGCACTGATGTTTACAAAATGTTTCATTACTACCGGCTCAACTCCAGTATGCTTACCAATTATTTTCTCATAAGCCTGTCCAGTTTGTTCACCAGTTTTAGACTTGGTATTGGTGAATGTTGCTGGCATAATCAACGTAGTCCCGACCTTATCCATGTCGATCTGGCTACCGAAACCTATTGTATTTCTAGCCCCTTTTGAAGTCTCATAGACCCAGTTTCTTGTTATTCTATTGTAGGGCGTTTCTTCCTGATCGTTTAGGAACAAGTACTGTCTTAGCAAAGGTCCCATTTTGACCAGCATTTTCCTACCCCAGATGACAACGGGAAACAAACGTTGAATAGGGCTTTCTGTTTGACGTCTGTCATGGATATACAGAATAATGATTGCCACGATTGTGGCGAAAATCACAAACTCTCCTGTCAGCGTTGCTGCCCATTTGAATAGACCGACTTTTGCCAATGTTGCATTCTGGAAATAATAGCCATAGACTGCTGTCACGGCACTAGAAAGTAGAAACCAGCTAAAAGTGTAAATGTTGAAATTTTTTAAAAACCCCTCTATTGTTGGAGTTTTCGAAATACTTGTTTGGTGAAATTTTCTTTCTGAAGCCATAGATTAGATTATTATGTTAATAATCTAAGTCGAAAATTTCAATTTTACAATTGAAGAGATTGAAAGTTAAGGGATTAGAGACNGNTATGGATCAATATCAACCTCTTGTATACTTNNAAANCTGANTNCGNTTTATGATTTTATCACAAAATGTCAATGGTAGATCAGAGTTTAAAAAAACCAGCGTAGGGAAATGACAGTATGTTTATCATTACACACTTATAAGTCTTTTAGGAATCTTTACCATCATAGCTTTACAGTTAATCAGGTCGAAAGACCTGACTCCGCACCTACACGCTTATAAATCATTCCGTTAGGAATCTTTACCACGATGAAAGAAACAGCAGTCCATTGTTGTGGTAAAGATTTCTCCCTGCCTTTGTCGGCAGACAGGCGTTTCACTGAAATGACTTCGTAGTGAAGACCGCAAGCACCGTTGAGAAATCTGTTCTAAACCAGTGTAGAGCCGTGAACACCAATCTGTCAATGGTAGACCGGAGTTTTAAAAAAACCAGCGTAGTTGAATGACATATTTTAAGTTTTTCTGGTGCAAGCATTGCGCCTGTACTCTATAAAATTGGGAGAAATACAACTTGCTCATTTACAACATTTTACAAAATCTGTCAATGGTAGCTCTGTAGGAATCGCAAGAGAGAACTGTGACAATCCTTTATTTTAAGAGACTGCCAGAGCTTTTCCAGCTCCAAAGACTATGTGAAAAACTTCGCGCCAAAGGCATCCCTTCGGGGCAGTGACAGCCATAAAGAGAAGATTCGTTCTTTACTTTTTCTTGGCGATAATTTTATCAAGCTGCTTTGTGTAGTTATCCACTCCACCTCTCACATAGCCAGTTTTACCATAGGCCTGCAATTCGAAATTGGGTTTATCATTGGGTCTATTAAGATCGAAGACCCAAATGGTGGGGAATCCAGTCACCTTAAAAGCCTGTTGCAGACTTCTATTTTGCTGTTGTTGCTCAGCTGGTAGTTGTGTTCTTCTTGGGAAATCAAGTTCCAGTAATATTACGTTCTCTTCTGCCCATTTAGTAAACTCAGGCGTATTAAAAACTTCCGCTCTTAATTTCTTACACCATCCGCACCAATCACTACCCGTGAAATTGGCCAAAATCGGTTTATTGGTTTTCTTTGAAAGCGCATATGCCTCCTCTACATTTACAAGCCAAGTTTCATCAACTGACTTTACAAAATCACCATTTTGCGCAAAAGACAGAGTAGATATAAGTAGCAAAAAAACCAAAGCGTAATTTTTCATAATTCTTTATTTATCCTTGAAATTACTTTTAACCACAAAAAGTTCAAAATTCGAGCCAAGTTATTTACGAATTACTGTCAAAATAGATATTTTTATACATGGAGCAGAACAAAACAGTTGAAGAATTCATCACAAAACATCCAGACTGGAAGCGCGAACTTATCTTGCTTCGAGAGTTGATGAACACAACAGAGATGAAAGAGACCATCAAATAGAGAATTCTGGTATATACAATTAATGACAAGAACGTCCTCGGCATAGGCGCATTCAAAGCATATGCTGGTATCTGGTTTTATCAAGGCGTCTTTTTAAAAGATACAAAAAAAGTGCTTGTGAATGCACAAGAAGGTAAAACTAAAGGAATGAGGCAATGGCGATTTGACTCATTCGAAGAGATGAACGCAGTACTTATCAAACAATATGTTGACGAAGCTATCATCAATCAAAAAGCTGGGAAAGAAATCAAACACGAGAAAAAGCCATTGGTCATCCCAGATGAGCTGAAAGAAGTACTTAGTTGTGATTCACAACTTTCTGAGGCTTTTGATGCGCTTACACTTACGCTAAAAAGGGAATATGCCGAATATATAGAGGAAGCCAAACGGGATGCTACCAAGCTAACGAGAATGGATAAAATCAAACCAATGATCCTTCAGGGAAAAGGCTTGAACGACAAATATAGATAGCATAGAACTTATCCCGTATGCACTTGTTAGGCGCGTGCCGATAAAAATCAATAAACAAAAATATCAACTCCACAATTAAAGGAGGAAAATTTTACTATTTCCTCATTCTTCTAAAATACCTTTGATATGATATCTTATTTGGTCAGAAGAATAACCCGAAGGAACCTTCTGCCCGCTTATTATCAGAGTTGGGGTCAAGGTTATCCCTTGATTAAGTCCCCAAATCAGACTCTCTTTTAATGACAGTAGAATGTTATTGTTATTTACATTATTTGTGTCGTATTTTGATAGAAATTTTTCTAAATCAACCCTATTGATAAACCATTCTTGAAGAGCCGTATTTAAAAGCTTCTTATCTTCAAATGTGGCTAAAAGAATCAAAGATTCTGCAACTTTAAAGTTAGTAGAATCTTTGATTTTATAATTAATAAAGAAGCGAATCGTTAGTTTAAAATTGTATTCCTGCAATAGTTCTTCCATCATTTCGTGCACTTTCCTACAATAATGGCAAGTTGGACTAGTAACTAAAATGACATGATTTTTAGCTCGAGGATTCCCTAGCTCGATTTCTATTGGAATATTATGATTAACTTTTATTGGGCTTAAATTTAATAGACCATTAAACACTTCATCATTGTATAAAAAATGATTTAAACGCCTCTTAGTATTAGTGAGCTGAAATACGCTCATTAAATCCCGCCTCAATAACACCCATATTGATGAAAAAAACACAAATAGGGTGATGAAGTAAATTATTCCTTTAAATTCTAAACTAAACGGTCGCAAATAAACCACACCGATAGTGAATTCTACCCACATTAAGGATGATAAGGCTAAGCATAAAGTACACCATTTTTTTAATTTGAACGCTTGGATATAAATAGTTATTAGACTAATTATAAAAGCAATAAAAGATGGCAATAATGAATAAGGTATCGCATTAAAACTAGAAAAAATAAGGAACAAAACACCTACGAAACCAGATATATAATAAACCAAAGCTATCTCTGACAGACTATAAGTATTAAGCAACTTTAGATGTTCTGATTTAATAATATCATCACAATTATTTTTTGAACCAAAAGTACATAACGAATTTAATAGTTTATTTTGACTCCCATATGTTTTGACTAAAAGCAATAGACTGATGATTACACCAAAAATCTTAATTAATAAAACAGTGTATGGCAAATCCCATTCAATATTTGGAACTAGATAAACGAGAAAACAGAGAAACACTATTGTTAAAATAACTTTGGATATTAGTTCAGTTTTCTGGAGAATCAAATTTTTGCTAAAACTATTTAAATCCTCTCCAGAATTTTTGTTCGTCTCTATTAGTAGCACTTTCCCCTCCCAGATTTTCGAAAAATCTGAAACTGGTAATACAAACTGTTTATTTCTATAATCCTTATAAGTTACTTTTTCTGGCGTTATCTCTGTAAGAATAACCAAGTGCTCATCTTCGGAGTTCTTAACTAAGGTAATGCAAGGAAGTGGTATTTTGGGCAACTCGTTGACACCAATTTGAACAATCAAAGTAGATAAATCAAGTTGGCGAAAAACTTCCGAAATGCTTAATAGAGAGGGGAATTTTGCATTATAATAAAGTTTTTCTTTTAAGAGGTTATATGAAATTCTTACTCCTTGGATTCTTAATAAATCAACTGCTATAGTTAAGCATTCCTTATTTGTCATGGCTATGCTTCATAAAAAAGAGTATGTTTCAGATGGGTAAGCGGATGTCAGGTCACCTACCTGATAAATTTCATAGGGATAAAAAAAGACCGCCTAAGATACTTTTGAGACGGCCTCTTACGTTTGAAATCACATTTTGTTCAAACTACTGTTTAGGACAAAGAACATCAATACAAATTTGTTCTAAGTTATTTCCATCTCGCATTGATGTCAAGATACAGCCGTAGGTCGCCTCACAGGCTACTGTACCCCCAGCTAACATCTGCAGTTGATTTTTCGAAATTTCAAAAGATTTGAATTGTTTTAGATTTTTCATGGTAATATATAGTTTAGTTAAACAAAAAATAAATTCAATAATTAATTAAAAGAGAGGCATCTACCTCTACATGCGTTTCGGGTTCACCACAGGGTATTGGAGCACTAAATAAGTATGAATCAATGTTTTCATTATACTCGATGTTGTCAATTGATATCGTTAAAAATGGCTTTTCATTGCCATATCTTACGATTTCATATGGCTCTACAAAACCATTTTTTTCAATATATCTCTCAAAGGTGAATGTCCATAACACATCGTCTTTTGCCAACCATGTTCTTTTTTGAAGTAGTGAAGTTTCTTTGTCAAAGTAAAGTGTTTGAATACCATCTTTTCTTCTTTCGTCATTGAACTGGACAATATAGTGTGACTCATCTTGATCGACTTTTTTCTTAACCTTGAGATTGAAGACATCTAAAAATTCGGTTTTTGGATATCTATCAGTAGTCTTAACTATTTCGTAATCGAAAAATAGTATTGAAGAAAGAATTTCTGAATAGAACCAAGAGCATTCCGGAGTATGAACTTTTAAGCTTTTACCTTTGAGAAATGACCCCTGCTTTTGAGTGTTAAAATAAGGATACCTGAAGTAGTTTGTTGTAAATAATAAGTTACTAGTAGGTTGGTTTGCTCTTAATTCAGTTGAATGTTCTATTCGCGTTTTCAGACTATCCCATCTTTGTATGCCTCCAATCTTTTCAAAAAATGCTTCTATTACTTCTTTTGCCTTTGGCGTGTCAGAAAGTTCCTGTCCATGTATTGAAGAACATAGAATAATCAGCGGTGCTATTAAAAACAATATTTTTACCATTCCATATTTTTAAAATTTCTACTAAGT
>JGI24005J15628_10002020_pt1 | contig 10526 bp, 10 predicted proteins | sample LinPmetageLP40_FD_15628 | JGI IMG/M metagenome (IMG submission 15628) | reverse complement strand
AGTTGTTACCTGCTGTTTGAGTTGTAGTCGTAGGGTTGCCAGCAAGCGCAATGTCAGAATTAGCCTGGACTGCCGTCTTAATCTCAGCATTGGTTTGGTCTGCGGTGGCAGACGCCTCGATACCGTCCAACTTTGTATTGTCGGCAGACGTAAACTCCGTACCATCGGCTAAGTTAGCTAAGTCTCTTGATCTTGTCATTTTTTAAGCCTCCAGTGCTGTTACGATGTTATTCTCGACCAGCTTGTGCTTCCGCACTTTGCTCTGCCGCTGTCTTTGCCCAGCCTCTTGTAAAGGCATCAGCTACAATAAGCTCACGGGTTGCTGGGATAGCCACGCCTTCATCTAAAGCACGGGTTGTGTACATCTGAATGACTTCTTCGTTGGCTACTCTGGCACGTTCCATAACTGCGTTTTCTGCCCACTCTTGAGGGGACATAGCGCAATACTCCAAGCCTTTTAGCTCAGTATCTGTTAATGTAATTGTAATATCTGGCATTTCTTGCCTCCTGTTTATCCAAGTAAAATCCCTTTAAACCATGTGTGGTTTACGTGTGCGGTAACGGTTTGATTTGAATCGTTTGCATAAGGGTGAAACCCTACCCAATCACTAACCGCTAGTTTTATAATTCCAGAATTTCCGACTATTGCCCCAGCACTAGGAGGCACCGCGTCAGTTCCCGACCTCCTACTCCCGTTTACTACAAACCAAGATTGTACCCAATTCGTTTTCGTTGAGTAACATTCAGCTCTAAAATAATAAACTCCAGCAACTGGGGCAGTAAATCGCCCGTTTGCTGGGTTAAAACAACTACCCGTGTTATAATCGGCAACGTTGTATAGGATAACCTGTAGAGATGATCCATCAACGCCAGCAGCATTATAACCATTGTAGGGAGCAGACAGCCTTGCATGAAAACTTGGCTGATACGGCTGGGTGACACGACCATACTCGTCAATAGCTAAAGTCTTATTTAAGGCATTAGCTGGTGTTCGTGTGTAAAAGTTCATCCTTGAAGGTGCGCCAGCCCAAGCTGGTCTTTCGGCCTCAATACGGGCTACCTCTACATCAGTCTCTTGTGTCCAACGCAGTCCATACTTTGAGGTATGCGCTCCTGATGATTGATCTGCCGCCTGTATTCTAAGCCAGCCATTTCTAATGTGTAGTTTGTCGTTAGGGGCCGTAGTGTTTATGCCGACGTTTCCAAGGCTGTCATTGGTTTTCCAACTGATAATATTGTTAAAGGAGTTTGTACCTATACCAGCATATCCACTCCCTGACTGAAGTATGGAGTACGGGGTTCCTGGGCTATCGCTAAAACGTATTCCTTCAGAGTAGGGGGTCACTACGTGTAAAGCTGCTGTTGGCGCTGTAGTGCCTATGCCGACATGAGAATTACCGTTTATGTTAAGTACGTTGTCTGCGCTGTGTAGCCCCAGAGTAAGGATATTAGTAGTAGCACCTAAAGCACCTATCCTTTTAAACCCAATGTAACCAGCGTTTCTTGCAGTTCCAGAAATGCCAAACATATTTACTAAGTTACTACCGTTTCCCAAGGCAGCTTGAAAGTCAGTCTTCGCCCAATTAAATGTAGACGAACCGCCAGACATATTAATTGCAACAGCGGGACTACCATCCCCAGCGGGGGCAGTTATAATCTGAGTGCCTGACGATTTAATACGCAAACGCTCACCTTCAGAGCCACCGTTCCAAGTTGTAAAAGTTATATCCGCTGCACCGTTACTTGCATTTGTGTTAATAGCTTTTATTCTAGCGTTTGCTGTTCCTGCCAGTGACGCACCAGAATCAGTTAAAAATGCAATTTGGACTTCGTTATTCAGTACGGAAGAGTGGCTGTTTTCTATTACTAGCGTTCCACCCCTGCCACCTGAAGTTGCTTTAGTTAAATGCATTTCTGCCTCTGGGGCCGAAGTTCCAATGCCCACGTTGCCTGTAGGGAAATAAGAAACAGTAGAACTTAACCTTAGTGTTTCTGTTGTGGCTCCGTTGTAAAATCTAAAAGAACTATCAGGGTGGTTATAAACAAATTGTCCATCGATATACGCATTGCTAGTTGATGTTCCATCAGAAAACATAACAGCACCATCTTGATTACTAGCAGAGACAATAGTTATTCCACTACGTTTGTCAGTAGAGGTTGCCCCAATTATCAAATCATTAGCGTTAGCGTGGGCGTTTCCTGATGTAGCAGAACCAATAATAGCTGTTGGCGTAGTAAGCGCACCTGTAAAAGCTCCACCAGACTTAGGCATCTTTGTAGCCAGTGCAGTTGTGAGCGTACTGTTATAGTTAGCATCATCGTTAATCGCAGCGGCCAACTCATTGAGATCGTTCAGTGTACTAGGAGCGCCACCAATCAGCGTAGTTATTTTATCAACGACATAGGCAGTCGTGGCTATCTTTGTGCTATCGTCACTCTCAGCTTGAGTAGTCGCTGTTGACAGACGCGCGGCTGCTATAGTTCCTGTGAGGTTAGCGGCTGGTACATCGATGCCCAGACCTTCTATGTCAGACTTTGTCTGATCGGCTGTTGCCGCAGTTTCGATACCGTCTAGCTTTGTTCCATCGGCTGCAACATCACGACCATCGACTGTTCCAGTGACAGCTAGGTTGCTGACAGTGGTTGTTCCAGAGAATGATTGATTTGAAAGCGTGAAGGTGCCGAACGCAACTACCTCTAAGATATCACCAGCAGTCGCGCCAGACGTCAGAACGACTGATGTACCGCTACTTGCGTTAAAGTCGGCAGCGGCCAGCTTAACTCCATTTAAATATATATCGCAGAATCCGCTATCAAAACTCAATGAATTGCCGTTTACGTCGTTGCCACTAAAGGTGTTTTGGCCACCAGTTGCCGTATAAGCGAACCGTGCAGACGTGCCGTTAACTGCGGAACCCGCGTTTACCCAACCACCAGAGCCACGAACCTTCAGGACGTCTGTAGATGAATCAAAGTAAAGGTCGCCCAAATCAAGGGCTGAACCGTCTGGGTCTGCCGTTGGAGCGCTGGAATGTGCGCCGTGGTATAAGTTGTTGAAGGCAGTTACGTTGCCCGCCGCCGTTGTTACGTCTGAGGCAATGCCAGCTACTGTTGTCACGTTGGCTGATACGCCNGCAACCGTTGTTACGTTGGCTGATATACCAGCAACTGTAGCAAGATTAGATGTAACTCCAGCAACTGTATTTACGTTGGCTATTGCGCCACTGACTGTGTTTAGTGCGCTTACATTTCCTGATGTTGCCATCAGGTTTAAGTCTGCCACAAAGTCTGAGGTTGCGAGTAGGTTTAAGTCTGTAACAATGTCAGACGTTGCCAGGGTATTTATGTCNGAAACTATGTCAGACGTCGCAAGAGTGTTGAGGTCTGAGACTATGTCAGACGTTGCTATAGTATTTAAGTCTGAGACGATGTCTGATGTTGCCAGTAGGTTTATATCATTGATGACGTCTGTGACCGCTAGGGTATTTAAGTCTGACACGAAGTCAGACGTAATAAGACTTGCCTTCGCTGCAACTGCCGTGACGTTGGAAGAGATGCCTGCAACTGTTGTTATATTAGCAGCAATGCCCGCAACCGTTGTGACGGTTGTATTTGTTGCCCAATACTTTGCTGAGTAGTTGGCTCCGTCTACAGTACCACTTGTTTTTATGGCCCATTCTTTTGCAGCACCTTTGGATGCTGTGTCTGTTACGCCCGTTCCACCGATTGCCCACGCCTTAGATGAGTAATCTGTGCTGGATACTTGGCCGTCTGTCTTTATGGCCCAGTCTTTAGCTTCGGATACATCGACTATCTTGTCTGTATTTGCAGACGCAATGACTGCGGCTTCATCAGCAAATGTGGCTCCAGCAGATAGGCCGTGAACTATGTAGACGTCCTTGTTGGACAGGGTAATAAGATCAAAGTTGTTGTATGTTGTACTGCTGCTGAAGGTTCCTTTGATGTTAAAAAACGTTGTAACATCTGTGTAGCCTGCTGTGGAAGACGCGAAGTTACCCGCACGAAACTGAATTTTATCAGTCGAGGGATCAAATCTAAACTCAAAGTTCGCAGCACGAAAGACGCCACTACTGTCAAAAAGATCGTCGAGTAGGTCAGTAAGCGAGCGACCGCCCTTCTCTGAACTCTCTAAATAAGTATCAAGAACATGCTCACCAGTAAACTGGCTAACAAATCTAAGTTGTTCACTTGTAGGACGTGTTATAGCCATCAGTCATACCATCCATTTTCTTTCATTAGCTTCACTACTTTTGCCTTAGTAAGACTGTATTTGTCGTCCTTAGAGGCTGAATTTGATAGCGCTTCTAGTTCCGCTATACGGGTTTTGGCTTCCTCAACTTCTTTATCAAGACGTAGAATTTCATCAGTCTGACGTGTGTTGAGTGCCTCAAATGTCTCAATGTAAGAGCGGATGGCTTCCGTTACATAGTCAACAATCTTTCCGTCTGTGTTTGCCTCTAGGGCTTCTAACTTGTTCATGCGCGTTTCTTAGCCTCCGACATAGGAATAAGGTTGCCCTTCTGGACTTCATTCTGAATATTCTCTTGCGGTTGTACGGATGCGCCTCGCATCTTTTCCATTAGAGCCAGTTGCTGAGACGGGCTTGGCCCCTCCTCGTTTAGCTGCTCTTTTGAAACGCGGAAGCGATCCAAGTCTGTAATACCCATGGCGCGAATGGCTTCTTCAGCGATTTGACCCGCGTTGTACTCCATGTTGAGGCCAGTTTGCTGCATGATCTGGAGCATATTCATCCAAGTCTCAGCGTTACGGGTTGGTTCCACTGGAAGTGTTCCGTCAATGACGAGGTAATCGATGTCGCCTTGAAGGTCTTTTTGTACGTCGTAGTCGAGATAACCGTCTTCCATCATACCAGAAAGCTGGGAAGGCATGTTCTGCTGGTCGATCTTGATAGAGCCAGACATAGCAAGGCTGTCTTGTATGTTGGCTGTCATCATCCTGACCATTGGGCGAATTGTTGTGGCTGACATAACGCGGGCAAGAACGCCAAGACGTTGAGAGCCGAGTTGCGTAAGACGTTGTATTTCCGTGGCTGTTCTGACGCCGTCTGCCGTTGGCATACCTTGTTGTGCGTCTGAGGCAGCAGATACTCGCTGCTTCAAGTCTGACATTGCAGCTATGTCGTTAAAATGGCCGCGTGTTACGTCTGGGACTTGGGCGATAAAGACGCCGTCCCCTGGTTTGCTCCCAGGCATTGTACGAACTATGCCCCAAGGATTGCGGTCTATGAGGTCTGGTACGCTGACTTGCGTAGGGTCTGCAAAGATAAGATTGTTTAGGGCCGCGCTTACGTTGTCGATGCGGGAGCGTAAGAGATATGTCGCGATGTCGTGCATCGGAAGAATAAGATCGTAAAGTGACTGGCCATAAGTTTTGTGGCTGTCTTGGTATAGACCACCAATTACGACGGGGAATTGCCTGCCGTAAGGGTTAAGTTGCATACGGATCACCACGTTCTCGTCGAGGATCGTAATAACCATAAAGATTTGATCGATAGATGGTATGCCAATTTCGTGGCCACTAAGACGTACCCAAGACTCGTCTATGACGCGAGCATCTCCCAGTGTNAAATAAGCGTGGTCTGCNCGTTCGCGTTGNTGTGGAGCAGCGGGATCGATGTTAAGTCCGCGTCCCTCTTCTTTGTGCCAATGGTGAGCGTTCCAGCTATTGCGTGGTGGGGATGTCTTGTGGCGTAGAGCGGGGAACTTCTTGAGCTTGGGATACAAGCCTGAGTAGGTAAGTGAATTAAAAGATACAAAGTCCGAAAAGACGATGTACTGCATATTGTCCCAGTCNCCCCAGTTAACGCGAGGATCAGGAAAGCANCGGCGTGGNTCGAAGTTGACCATCTGGTTCTGATTTGTTTTGGCGTCCCAGACTATTTTCGTAGGGGCGAAACCGTATCTGGTGCTGTCCAATAGCATTTGCGCTAGGCGGGCTTCACCCGCCGTGCGGCGCATTTGCTGGTGGAGGACGCGCTCAAGGATCAAGCTCGACTTGCGTGACTGGCGGTTGAGACCTTCCAGTTGGAACATCGGGTTTCTACCACCAAGCGCCGACATAAGATACGTGAGTACCGTATCCGCGATTGCTCTGGTGTCAGCGATAACTGCCTTTTCTCTGAAATCAGTCGTCTCTGCGGGGACGTAAACGTCATGTGCGCGATCAGCTTCTTTCCAGTGATCGTAACGTTTCCTGATTTTGCTGTGAGACATGTCAACCATAGACTTCACATAATCGACTATACGGCGCTCTTGCTCTTCAGAAAGCTCTGCCGAAATGTCCTCGTAGTTTACGAGACGATCCGCAAACTCAGAAAGATCAACAACTACACCTTCCTCTTTCCCAGCGCTGTAACCAGAACTGCGATAACTCGAACCCGAAGAAAGGGATGGTTTTGGTGTATTAATTGCCATGGCTGTAAGATACCTTGCTTGTCTCGGTTGGTCGTCCCGTTAGAGACCCCAACCTTTCCATTTCGAAGTTGCTGCATTCACGCTACTTAATAGCGACTTACCGAAGTGTTTGTCGTCCAGATGGTTCAATGATTGTTCGGGGCTGCTGTGAAGCTGCCACGCCTCTGGGCTAACGTGAGTGCGAGAAAGGATGTCGATGCCCATTGTAACTGCGTCCACTTGGTCGTCGTGGTTGCCGTTGGGGAATGAGACACTCTCATCGATGAAGGAATCGAGCCACTCTGAGGCGTCTGGAATGAAGACACGACCACCCTCAATGAGCGGGAGGATCGCGTTAACGCGCGATACCTTGTCGTGAACTACCTTGTACGGAATGATGGACATCCCGCTCTCGCGCTTCAACTCTTGGATCATGGACTGACCACTGGCCTTGTCCTCGATATACATGGCTCGTAAGCCCTTGCCTCGCCAGCGATTGTTAAGGCGAATGAGGCGTTGCTTGAGTTCGGGGAAGTCAAACTTCCCGCGCATGATATCTATAAGATAGATGTCGCCATTGCGATCCATGCCAAGCACGGCAGCTACCGAGTAGTCGGCTGTTTCCGTTTTCTTGAATGCCGTGTCCACAGATATCACAAGAGAAACGAATTGCTCTGGCTTCAGGTCTGCTGGGTATTTGCTCCACCACTCCGTTTTGATAATATTACCACCCTCGATGTAAGGCTGCTGCTGGTATAGGGATGCGAACTCACGAGGATTTAGGCGCTCTCGGCGCTTTAGCTCATCCAGAGGGAAGCGAGAGGGCCACAGAGGGGCTTCCTCGTCCTGTGGAACAGAGCGTTTGGCTGGTGCAAGGCGGTTGAGTTCGTCGTTGTTGAGAAACATCGGGTGATCTTTAGGAAGCTGGGTGCGTCGGATGGGTTCGCCAGCTACAGTTTTGATGGCAGGGAAGTTAATATGCGTCCANCTACCTTCCTTCCANTCGTCAGTTTCTTGCAGACGACCCGCAAGGTCGTCTGGATGCCAGCGTGTGAGGATAACAATTTGCTTTGGGGGCGCAGAGTTGCTCTCTGGCTGAAGACGAGTTGCCAGGGCGGAGGTGTAGTAGTTCCACGTCTTGTTGCGCTGGGTCATTGATTCAGCGTCTTCCCGTGACTTGATTGGATCGTCCACGAGGAGAAGGTTTGCTGGGCGACCAGAGGTCGTACCGCCTACGCCGACTGCAAAGTAAGCACCACCAACCTCAGTACGCCACACATCTGCCGCTCGGCTCTCCTTGGAGAGCGTAAAGTCTGGAAATGCCTGTACCATCTGCTTCTCCTCCACGACAGAACGAACTTGACGACCAAAGTCAGTAGCCAGTTGGGAGTTGTAGGAGCATGACATGATAAAACGCTGGGGATTTCGGGCCATGAAGTAGGATGGAAAGAGGACTGTGCCAAATGTGGACTTGGCATGGCGGGGTGGCATGGTGATTAGTAGGTTGTTGGTGCCAAGCGTGTCCTTTTCTAAGGCGTCAAGGGTACGGATTAACTCCAGTTGGAAGTCTGCAAGTTCCCAGTCAGGGTATATAAGGCGCACGAAGCCCTCAAAGTTGTCAGCAGCGTCCCGCAGCGAAAGAAGATACTTCGCTACTTGCGCTTGGCTCATCTTAGCCATGGTTAGTGCAGCTTGTTGCGTAGGAGACGGGAGATGTGAATCTCGTTTGCCTTCTCTTTGTCTAATATCGACCTAGCCATGATCTGCATTAGGTGATCCATGACTGCGGAAGCCCGTTTATGGTGTGGCACAGACGATAGATCGAGTTGATCCATGGCTTTGCCAAGGTCTTCGGTAGTCATATTGCTCTCAAGGGCGTCTGCCTGTTTGTTATTTATCTTCATTGTCTATGATCTCCTGATATTCGACGTCTAATGTGGACACACCCTGGGCGATTGCCTCAAGTTCATCGCGTGATAGGTCTGTAACTTGCTTGGTTGAGTGTTCATGCTGGTGATATGAGGCGTTTAGATCGGGAACGACCTTGTTAAGCATGGTTGAGAAGACACGAGCCTGAGTTGGGTTCCATGTTTGCATACCCATTACAACTTGATGCGCATCTTCTATTTGATCGTGCATATATGATGCGATCTGGCCCCGTATCTTTGCACTTTCTGCGGGAGTTAATTCCGTTTGTGCAATTAGCTTTGTCATTTCTTTCACTTTCCTTTCTCTTGGTGCAGACTTTCTGCATTCTAGTGAGCAGAACTTGCTCCGTTCTTCATGTGAAGCGCGTGTCCAGTAGGTTTCGTTGCAGTTACTGCAAGTCAGTTTGACCTGTTCACCTTCAAAAACACCGTTCTTTACTGTTCTTCTTTCTGCTTCTGAAGTTTTCAAAAAATACTCCGATTACTCGTGAGGTAGGGGAGGTGACATTTACAACGCGCGAGCCGTCGGCGGGATGACCCCCCGCCCCCCGCCTGCATATGACGCGCAAACGGGTGCGAACTGGACACACTGCGGACACACAGGTCACTAATGCGTTGTTTTTCCATCGGTTTTTCTCCCTTCATAGGGGTGTTTTTCCCTTTTAGGGGGTGGAACGTTTTGACATTGCTCCTCGCTAGCGCACGAACAATGCCCTTTTAGGGCCACCTCCAATCTTTTCAGCAGTTTAGCCCCTCGTGCGTAACGGGTCGTCCGCGCGGGTGCGCATACCCCAAAGGGGCTTCTCATGTGGAGGTCGAGGCTTCCAAAAACTCAAACCGCGAAAGGACACGCGAATGACTAAAACTACACACACACCCGTATCCGCCAAGGACTTTGCACTCGCTTATGCGCAGGCCAAAACCAAGCCCGCTCGTGCGAAAATACGCGAGCAAGTGGCCGCGAAAGCCGAGACCAACAAGCGAGTTCGCTGGACTCGCCTGCTGGCAGACATCGACGCGGGCGACGTGACACGCATCGAAGCGCGAGGCACTGGCGACTGGAAAGCCGTCAACGCCACGCGAGTAGCCGCAGAGGCGAAGCCGAAGGCCAAAGCGAAAGCGAAAGCCAAAGCGCCTGCGAACAACGCGATGGATGATCTGGTCGCGTCACTCGCAGACGTAGACGACATCGCGCTTGCGGCGTTCTTCCAGAAGCTCACCAAGGCGCGTTCGTAACACACACAGACGCGAGGGGCGCAAGTCCCTCGCTCGACACCAGCAAGCCCACGCAATCGCGTGGGTTTTTTCGTGTTGAGCAACCAGAAAGGAGACACGCACATGAAGCCAACTTGCCACGAGGAAACGCACCTCACGTATCATTTCGCCGATGTTCGAGGACAACGTCACGCGGTCAAATACGGCCTCGGATGGTGGTCTGAAGAAAAACCATGGCGGACGACAACGCGTTCATCCACGAAGTGGCTACAAAGACGTGCCAGCAAGGCGCGTCGCAACGCATCCAAAGCGATCATCCGAGAGGAAATCGCGAACCTATGAACCCAACCCTCACGCAATCGCGTGGGGGTTTTTTTGTGCCAAAAACAGGAGAAACGCACATGACTACACGACGACTACGACACCGACGCAGGGAAGCGGTACGCATTCGCGTAATCGAGGTCACTGCCAACATCGCGCTTGGATCGCTTACGGGCATTCTCGTCGCATGGCTTGGGATCAACTGGATCACAGGCTGTGGCGATACCACGCGCACAATCGACGGCACCTACATCCATGGCGAGTGTGTTCTCGTCCCGTGGGTGAAGTGACCATGTGGGACAACTACGAGGTTCGCTCGCACCGACGAGGTTGGGCAATCGTTCACATCACCAGCGGATACATCGCCGAGGTCTTGCGCTCACGCGCAGAGGCCGAGGTCATGCTGTCTCGCTTCAATTCATACACATAGGAGAACTTACGCATGATTAAATTCGTAACAATACACACTGTAACGATCATGGTTGAGCCAGAAAGCTCTTGGCCATGGTCGCAAGTGTTTGCGGGAGCAACGCAAGACATCGCAAGGACAATCGCATTCGAGTGGATGTGCGAATATTTGGCCGAAAACGAAGACCTCGAAAGTCCCGACGACGTAGACTGGCGCTCA
>JGI24005J15628_10002017_pt1 | contig 10533 bp, 9 predicted proteins | sample LinPmetageLP40_FD_15628 | JGI IMG/M metagenome (IMG submission 15628) | reverse complement strand
CTCTAACAAAGCTAGAGACTAAGGTAATAGTGGCAGTTCTGTGAGAACAACAACTTTAACAAAGTTGCTGACCTATTTTTTCATCAATCGTTGGACATACTTTCCTACGATGTCAAATTCCAAGTTGACTTGATCGCCCACTGCCAATTCTTGCATGCTGGTATGTTCAAAAGTATAAGGGATAATTGCCACAGTAAATCCATTGTCTTTAGAATTGAAGCAGGTCAAACTGATGCCGTTGATGGTGATTGATCCTTTCTCAACTGTCACATTTCCTTTACTTAGGTCATACTCAAAATCAAATAACCAACTGCCGTCTTCTTCTTTGATGGAAGTACAAGTTCCTACTTGATCAACATGTCCTTGGACGATATGACCGTCAAAGCGGCCGTTGTTGAGCATGCAACGCTCCAAGTTGACTTTCGTATCTACTGCCCAGCTACCAAGATTCGTCTTTTCAATAGTTTCATTGACAGCAGTCACCCAATAGTCTTGGGCCTCAATCTTAGTAACCGTCAGACATACCCCATTGTGGGCTACGCTTTGGTCGACCTTCAGTTCATGCGTCAACTCACTATGTATTTTATAGTGGACATTTGTTCCTTCGCGCGTGATCTCACTGATCGTACCTAGTGTTTCTATAATCCCTGTAAACATGTCGTAAAACTAATCATTTAGAAGAGTTGATAAAATATTTTCGAGGTTGTGAAACTTTATTTGTTTTTTTAAGTTTATATTGTAAACTTATTTATAAAAAACAATTTACTAATTAAATGTTATGGAAAATCAGGAATCTCTTACCAGTGAACAAAGGTTTGAAATTATCGAAGAGATGATCAGCACAGCACAAGGGAAAATAACCAATAACAGCTTTCAATTTCTCTTGTGGGGATGGGTAATTGCACTAGCTAACCTTGGGCATTATATGTTTATCCAATATAATATCCTTGATAAACCAGAAATTATATGGATGATCACTTTTCCTACAGCCATAATATCAGCTATTTACGGATATAAAAAAGGAAAAAAATCTACTTTTACAACCTATACAGATAAGCTTTCAATGTGGATTTGGATTGCTTTTTTCTTATGTCTAATGATACTTATCGTGTTCAACTCACAAATCAACTATATGATTAATCCACTTATATTGCTTTTCACTGGCTACGCTACTTTCCTTTCTGGTATTACCATCAAATTCAAACCACTAATCATCGGTGGGGTGATATTTTGGGTAAGTTCTATTTTAGGTTTTATGGTATCCTACGAACATCAACTACTCATTGGTGCAAGTGCAATCGTATTGGGTTATTTAGTACCAGGGTATATGCTCAAATCTAGAAAATAAGATGAATAACTTCAAGTCACTTGATCCACTACTTCATTCGCAACTGAGATTAGCTATTATGTCTTTATTGATAAGTCTCGAGTCTGCCGACTTTGTTTTTATCCGTGAAAAAACAGGAGCAACAGCAGGTAACGTAAGTGTGCAGTTGGACAAGCTCGAAAAAGCCGATTATATCAACATCACAAAGTCATTCAAAGGCAAGCGTCCGCTAACGACTTGCAACATTACAAAAAAGGGTATAAAAGCGTTTGAAGAATATGTTAACAACCTTAAAACCTATATAGGGTAAATTTTTTTATTCACTTAGTTTATAATATAAACCATTTTACACATGAAACATTACAAAATAATAAACATCTTATTACTGTCTATCACACTGAATATCGCATTTGCACAAAAAAGTGATCTTAGAAAAACCACGTACCGTGCATACCTGACAGGAAGTGCTACGATTTGGAAACAGGCGATAGTGGAAGCATCCAAGATCTCTGGAGATGACGCTAACTACTTATTGGCACAAACTCAATACGGCTTGTTATCCAATACGATGGCAACACAGGACAAAGACACTTTTGATCAGTATGAGTCAGAGACGTCACAATTATTGGAGGACTTAATTGAGAACGACAATCATGCTGGGGAAGCCTCTGCCCTATTATCCAGCATTTTAGGTTTCAAAATGGGATATAGTCCTTGGAAAGGTATGTTCCTCGGTTCAAAGAGTACGAATCTTATTGAGTTTGCTGCGAAGAAAGCACCTCAATCTGCTTTGGTTTGGAAGATATATGGTAGTAGTAAACTATACACTCCAAAGTCATTTGGCGGAGACCCAAATGAGGCTATAGTATATTTTACCAAGTCAATCGCATTGTACGAACAACAAAATGACACCGCCAACAACTGGCTATACCTCGATGCTCACGCATTTTTAGGCATGGCTTACGAGAAAGTCGGGAAGACCAAGGAGGCAGTAGCTACCTATGAAAAAGCACTAATAATTGCGCCTGATTATAAATGGGTAACCTATAGCCTGTTACCTGCTGCTAAGAAAAGACTTTAACGAATCTCTTATGAAAAGATTAGCTCTATTGCTACATCTTGCCATACAACTATCCGTATCGGCACAACAAAAAGTCATAACAGGCAAAGTAGTCACCGTGAACCAAGAAGCACTCATAGGAGTAAATGTATTCCTAAAGTCCGATTGGCAAATAGGTGGAAGTACTGATGTAAATGGTGTTTTTGAGTTTGAAGTAGCCAAGCCTACACACAATGACTCAATGGTTGTCTCATATATCGGTTACAAAGAACTATTGGTTTCTATCAATGAACAAATGCCGTCCAAGTTTGAATTGGAACCAATCTCAACGGAAATCGAGGCAGTAGTAATCAAGGCTGAAAGAATGATCGCTGAGGAATTTAGTATCAAGAAGATCAAAAAACTCGAAATCTACCTGAATTCCAGTGCGAAAGCTGATCCACTACTTGCGGTAAATTCGATGCCGGCAGCTACGACTATTGATGAGTCTGCCAACATAAGTTTTCGAGGCAATAGCCCATCACTTACAGGCATCTACTTGAACAATGTTCCGATCTATGACGCAGTAAGATTTTCACAGCTCAATGGCATCGGCACATTTAGCTTGTTCAATACGAGCATTATTAAAGATGTACAAGTATATCCTGGCAACCCACCCATTGAATATGGCAATATTGCTTCTGGTCTGATTGCTCTTTCCACGACAGATGATCAGTCGAAGGCAACAACACAAAGTGTTTCAATATCTCCAGCCAGTTTTGGCGGGAATATTTCTATGCCTATAAATAAAAAATCATCTTTGATAGCTTTTGGTAATTACCAACCCTCTGGTATCATCAAAGCCATCAACAAAAAGTCGCTTGAAAATATTATAGACTTCCTGTCGCTAGATGCTGGCGTTCACTACGTCAGAAAAGTAAATAATGGACACTTGAAAGTCTTTAATTATAGCGTGTTTGAAAACTATACTTATGCATTTAGGCAGCCAACATATCAGGGTGACTTTCGACAAACGAAGAAGAGAAATTTCACTATTGGTAGCTTGAGGAAACTAATAGATGATAATAATGAAATCACCATCAACGGAGCATATAGCAAATCAAAATCTGAATATGCTTTTAGCAAATCGTATTATTTATTGTACGACACCGATATATTTGGCTCTATTAATCACATGATAGCCACGAATAAATCCACACTCAAATACGGGGTAAATTATGACCGTAGAAAAATAAGTGGGCAATATACCTATGCACAATATGCATTTGCTATAGGAGAACTGCACCCTACCAGCACAGTTGATCAAGACATATCATTGAACATTATTGAGTCTTATATGTATGTTAAACAAGAACTCTCCGATCAGTTTATTATTGGAATAGGTTTGAGAAAAAATATCCCCGTTGATACAATATCTAGCTACTGGTCTGGACAAATCAATACGCGTATTAAGATCGGTACTTCTCAGAAGCTGAATTTAGGGATTGGACAATATAACAAATACCATTTTGATCAGGGAACAGGTTCTATTACACACTTTACCAATAGACAGATAACAGCCGACTACACGTTGCAGCAAAAGTCAATCACTTATCAAATATCACTTTATCATCAACAGGAAATTAATGATAACATCAATACTCAGAGAACCTGATCCCGTGCTGCCAATAGGCTAAAAAAGGGGATTAGTTCGTAAATTAGGGTTTTGAAAAAAATGCCTTAAAAAACATGCAGTTATACGTACCGATATTCCCCAAAGATTCAAAGTTGATATCCCAAACAGTAGCGGTAATAGAAAAAGAGGACATTGTTCATTATGTAGCCAATGGCCTGCCTTTTTATTGCCATGGGGTGGAGGAGTTGGATGCCTTTCGCCATGTGATTTGTTTACTGATAGATCAGGGCCTTTGCCGCAGGTCAGAAGTGGTAAAGTGTTTTTGTATTAGTGATGATTTTGTAGGCAGGGCATTGCGTATCTATAGAAAGGAAGGCCATTCAGGGCTGTACAATCAAACCCGTAAAAAGAACGCCAGTAAATTACACGGTAAGTTGTTGGAAGATATTCAGAGGAAAATTAATCAAGGGCAAAGTATCAACAGCATAGCCAAACAAGAAGGGGTCACAGAAGGAGCTATTCGTTATCAAATAAGAAAAAACAACTTAAAAAAAAGTCACCAGAGCAATTAGTAACAGCAGGTCAAGGGGCAAAAACACCAAATGAACGTAATCAAGAAGATATCAGTACCTCCCTTGGTATAGCTACAGTAAGGGAAGTAGAACGAAACTCTCATGGAAAAACAGGACAAGCTCAGGCTGCATTCCAATCCAATGAAGCGGTCAGCTATGGAGGGCTTCTTTTTCTTGTCCCCGCCTTATTGGAACAAGGGCTACTGAAGACAAAAGAATTTTACCAGCTACCAACCAGCCACTACTATGGAGTACAATCGATTGTGATGACTTTGGCCTTCATGGCCCTTGCCCGTATCAAGAACCCTGAGCAGATCAAACAATGTAAGCCAGGGGAGCTCGGTCGGCTGATCGGTCTGGACCGGGTGCCGGAAGTCAGGTGTTTGCGCAAGAAAATCAAACTATTTTCCGAGCAGAAACAAAGCACCCGGTTGAACAATGAGTTGATGGAACATTGGTATGATAAGATTGATATTAAAGATCAGGGTTTTTATTATATCGATGGGCATCAGCGTATTTACTATGGGGCTAAAGCGAACCTTCCAGTCAAATACATTGCCAGGCAAAAATTATGCATGAGTGCCACCACCGAGTTTTGGGTCAATGATAGCCAGGGCCTACCCATGATGATGGTAATCGGCCAGCTGACAGAAAAACTACAGGATGCTATTCTGGACTTGATCATCCCACAAATGATGCAGACCAAACTGTTGAGACCCCTTACAGAAGCCCCTGTTCTGCCACAGTGTACTTTTATATTCGATAGAGAGGCTTATTCACCTAAATTTTTCAATCAATTGTGGCAAGACTATGGTATAGCGGTCATTAGCTATCGAAAAAATGTTACCGATAAATACCCCGAAGAATCTTTTTCAAAAGCTACTTTAGATATATTTAACAATGAAGTTACTATGCAACTTTACGAAGATGAAATTATACTGAACAACTGCCAATTCAGGGAAATAAGAAAGCTTAATGAGGATGGTCATCAGGTAGCCATCCTGACCACCCACCCCGATTTACCCAAAGAACAAATAGCGACCAGAATGTTTGGTCGATGGGTGCAGGAAAACTTTTTTAAATACCTCATATCAGATTATGACTTTGACAAGATGATCTCTTTTGGGGTAGAACAAGTAGATACTGAACAAAAGGTAGTCAACCCTGAATACCGAAAAATATCCAATAAGATCAAAAAAGTACAAGAGAAAATACAAAGGCTGGAAGCCAAATTCTACCCCTTGTTAGATCAGGTAATCGACAAGCCCCTGGATCAAATTCCCAAACTGACCGTTCAGCAGGAAAAGTGCCAACAACGCATAGAACAACTCGAAGAACAGAAAACAATCTTGCTAGAAGAAAGGGCAAAACATCAATCAAGGATCAAAGTAGGACAGATGGCTAAACAAAAACAATACAATCAGCTTAAAACAGAAAGCAAAAAGATCATTAACATTATCCGGATGATTGCCTATCGGGCTGAAACAGCTGTGGCCAACATAATAAGTCCCTTATTGCACAACAAAGACGCAGATAACATCAAACGGATGGTTGTCAAACAAATAATTAATACACCTGCCGATTTAATACCAGATTATGAAAACAAAACATTAGAAGTTACCCTACACCACCTCTCAGCTGAAAGGTACAATAAGGCAGCAAAGCAACTGACGCTGTTGCTCAACCAAACCGAAACCGTTTTTCCTGGAACTGATCTGAAAATGACTTTTAAAACATCCGAATAAATTTTACGAGGGAGTCAGGATGTCTGATACTAATGGTATAGAAATTTTCATTGAAGGGCAACCCGCAAAAAATCTCAATTTTCAAACATCACTTTCCTTTTTGGAAAAGGTATCTAAAGACATCAGTATTAACAAATTTCCAAACTATTTCATCAAAGGAATGGTATCTTATAAACTACCTAAACTATGGACGATGAGTAGCTCCTTTGTATGGAGAGACGGTACTTATTATCCTGATGTGAATAGTGCTGTATTTAGACCAGACTTGGAAGCATTTGAACCAACTTATTCTAATACAAATTATATTCAATTTAAAGATTATAAATCCATTGATCTGAGTATCAGTAAACTTATACCTACGGGTGAACGAACTACTATCGTAGTTTTTGCTAGTGTCAACAATCTTATGAATTCTAAAAATGCACGATCTGTGGAATACAATTCTGATTACTCTTCTTCTTCAACCAATCTATTCTCTCTTCGAACTTTCTATGCTGGTATTGTGGTCAACTGGTAAGTTAAAAAAAGAGGTTTTCTTAATTGGCAGATTATGTAAAGGGGTATATTGATAAATAAAACAGGCTAGCTGATAATCAACTAGCCTGTTGGATTTATAACGTATGAGTCTTTACTCCTTCACCCCAGGCACATCTTTCGGTCCTTTATCATGCCAGAAGTATTTCATAGGAGCTGTTTTCTGAGGGTATTCCTGCGCTAGATTATCTCCATTATACAACCTTCCGTTTTTCATCACATATTTCACAGAATTAGTATTGCGAATGTTCTCTAGTGGGTTTCTATCTAGTATGATGAGATCCGCAAGTTTACCTTTCTCAATAGAGCCCAAGTCTTTGCTCAAACCGATGGCTTTGGCTCCCAATATAGTAGCTACTTTTAGCGCATCATGGGCTTTCATACCGCCAGACTGCATAGACCAAAGCTCCCAGTGATAGCCAAGTCCTTGCAGCTGTCCGTGAGATCCAACACCTGATATACCACCTTTCTCTACCAAATCCTTCACAAACTCTGCGTGGCGCTCAAAGATATGCTCTTCCTTCATAAACCATCCGCCTCTTCTTTTTGACTTGCTGTCCAATTCACGTTTTGGGGTGAAGTAATTGAGTTTGGTGTCGTAGTTTACATCTTCTGTCGCATAGTAGTAGTTCTCTGCCCAAGGTCCGCCATATGAAACAAGTAGTGTTGGTGTATATGCCATCTGCAAGTCCGATACAAAATCCACGACATCGTCATAGATCGGGTAGATAGGGAAACTGTGTTCATGACCTGGATACCCATCAAGTGATTGCGTCATATTGAGTTTGAAATCCAAACCACCTTCGGTGGTTGGCATCAATCCTTGTTCCTTAGCTGCCATAATCACCCATTGACGTTGCTGACGATTACCAACCAAGTACATTTTGATGGTTTTGGTGTTGTAGTACTCTGAGTACTGTTTGAGGACACGATTTGCATGCTTCAAATTCTTGATATTGTACATCCAGAATCCAACACCTGGTCCGGTAGAATATACTCTAGGCCCTACTAACTCTCCCGTTTCCACCATGTCAGCATAAGTCAGCACATCAGTTGTTGCAGTTTGTGGGTCACGTGTAGTCGTGACGCCATATGCTAGATTGGCAGTATAGCTCCATACATTCTTATTGTGAATCCCCCAAAGAGGCCACATATGAGCATGTGTATCTACAAATCCAGGAACAATGGTCTTTCCAGCCATGTCCATTACTTGTGCGTCTCCTGCTGACAAATTCTCTCCTACTTCTACTATTCGATTGTTCTCAATCATTACATCACCATTTTCGATGACTTGATTTCCATTCATGGTGATTACTCTAGCACTTTTCAATAGTATTTTACCCGTAGGAATATCGCGGGTCACTTCTACTTTTATTCTTTTCTCAACAGCCTTGTAGCCTTCATCTTCTTCTTTCTCTTCCTTATCAGCTGCTTTCGCAGCTTCTTCTTTAGAAGCATCCTTATCAGCTGCTTTCGCAGCTTCTTCTTTGGCTTTCTTCTCTTCCTTCAGCCTTTTCTCCTCAGCCTTTGCATCTGCGATATTATAGGAGAAATAAGCATTACCAATAGACCAGTTTACGTTTTTGCCATCCGCAGTCCAATGTGGAAACTGTCCCCCAATCTCTGTTAACTTTCTTGCAGGAAATGCCGCTTTCTTTGCATCAGCTACTGATACTTCAGGTGTCTTCCCTCCTATTTTTGGCACGGTGACGATGTACACATTGTTATTGATCAATGCCAATGCCTCGTCTTCTGTGGGCGACATAATGATCAGAGATGCGTTAGTAGGTTTGGTTTTGGCTGTTGGATTGGTATCCTCAGCCAACATACAAAAGTTGACATGGTCATCAACCGAAGACCCATATGTAGTAATTCCTGTGAGCTTTAAGTGTTCTTTTTCATCGGTACCATCCCATTTGATAGAAACCAATCCGTGTTTTCCCTTGTGCAAATAGATCCTATCTACACTCTTTGTGAAATGAGGATTGCTCCGTCCATTTGTCTTAGCAATGGTATTGAGTTCTCCACCCGCGGCATTGATCCAAGCGATTTCTTCTGAATTGTTAAAAGAGAATATGCCCGTTGATTTTTGAAATTCTTCGTCACTTCCTTTGATGAATACAATTCGTTTGCCATCCTTCGACCATACGAGTCCACTATATAAAGCAGATGATCTGGTTAGCTTGACAATTTTCGCTTTTCCTTTTGTATTCACCTTGTATATATGTCCTTGCTCATTTGCCCAAGTAGCGTATGCGATGTACGCTCCATCTGGTGACCAGACTGGCTGTGCTTCGATCACGTCCATATTGGTCAATCGCTTAGGCGTGCCATTTGGATAATCCATAATGTACAGCTTGTTCAAAGCAGTAAATGTCAGTTTAGTGCCATCTGGTGAAAGTTTCGGGTCGCGAATTTGATTGACCGTCATCACCTTATCATCACTTATGGGAAAATCAAATTCCAGTCTTGGCCCTACCATCAATTCTTCCTCTACTTTGAAAGGAATGTTAATGGCAGCTCCTCCATTGACAGGAATATTGTAAATCTTACCGCCATAAGAAGCAATCACATTTCGACTATCTGGCGTGAAAGACATCGCTGGTAGCACACCCAATGGCGCAATAGATTCTTGCTCATCTCTTTGAACTGGATAGGCCAACCAATTTTCTTTGCCAGTCATTAGATTTCTCAGCATCAAGCCCGTTTCGGCATTATATCTCGTCCCATACACCAACCATTGTCCATCAGACGATAAAGTCGGAGCAAAAGAAGAACCATAACGATTCACTTTCATATCCATTTCACCGGTCTCTCTATCAAATGTCCAGATGCTATATTGCGGCAGCTGTGCATTGTAGTTCCAAGCATTGGTTCTTCTAGAAAACCAGATAAATCTGTTGTCAGGTGCCGGTTCGGGCTCGATCATTTTCATATTCTCAGGCTTATCCATCAACTGAGCACCTCCACCTCCATCTTTGTGATACATGAATAGTTTCAGGTTTCTCCTTCCCTTAGAAGCTATCAAATAATCTCCATCAGCAGTCCAGGCTACTGCCTGATAATCTTCATCCTTACTTTTGGTGATCTGTGTCTTTTCTTTTGTCTCAGTATCCATCAGCCATACATTCTGAGAGCCACTTTCATCTGAGATATAAGTAAGTGTCTTTCCATCCGGGCTAAATCTTGCATGGGTATCAAACTGAAGTCCTTCTGTAATTCGAACCGCCTTTCCTCCTGTGATTGGCATCAGGTATAAATCTCCCAATATCTCAAATACAATTTCTTGGCCATTGGGATTGACATCCAATGAAATCCATGTTCCTTGATCTGTATTGATTTGTAATTTTCTTGTGGCTTCGAGTGGCAAGTCTTTTTTCTCTTTTTCCTCTTCAACTTTTGTGGTATCTGTTTTTACAGAGTCCTGTTGAAATAAAAAAGTGGCATTGGCTTGTGTATCGAGCATTGACAACAAAAAGACTGCTATCAACGGTCGTGAAAGTTTTGATAAAATTTTGTTCATGGTATAAGATGAATAGTTTGATAATAAGCTGTGAAGGTAAGGAATCTGTATTCTGTTGCTATTACCGTTCATCCAAAAATCATACTTGTCAGCTTTCTTGCATTTTTTCACTCTACCGATTTAGAGATTTAGTCTATATTGTGGTCTCATCAATAAA
>JGI24005J15628_10002016_pt1 | contig 10536 bp, 8 predicted proteins | sample LinPmetageLP40_FD_15628 | JGI IMG/M metagenome (IMG submission 15628) | reverse complement strand
GTACATATGAACAAGATGAAAGACGGGATATTACAGAATTCATCAATGGAGGAATATACAAGACGACCATGGACAATAGCCATCCACTAGGTTACGGTTATCCCAATCATTATTTCACTTTGAAAAATGGTGCTGCACACTATGCATACCTTGCTGATGGTGGTAATGTGGCTGTCATCAAGGAGGCCGCAGCGCACATAAGTGGCTTTGTCGGGGCGGATGTAAAGGACACCATGAATGAAACGTTGGTATTTGGTGTAGAGCGCAAAGGAGGAGGTAATGTCATCTATCTGGTTGATAATCCACTGTATCGAGACTTTTGGGAAAATGGAAAACTGTTGTTTGGTAATGCCGTATTTATGGTGAAATAATGATTTCTAGTACCTCATTGGTCTTAGCGAGACGCTAAGACCAGCGGAGCCAAGCTTGTTCGAGCATCACTTACTATGAAACACAATAATCATAGCACTGCCTTGCCGGATTCATTCCGGCATCCCCTTCTTCTAGGCACTTAAGAACGAGCAAGCAAACCGGAGATCAGAAGTGCCGCTCAAACCAACTTGTAATTCACCAAAGATTGCAGGTATTTACTAGGAGACCCCGGAACGGGTCCGGGGAAGGTGCTAATTACGTATCGAAATCCTCCGTTAAATCTCTCCATTCAGGATTTATTTCTGTGATCAAATTCTCTTTCCAGTGGCGTTTATACTTTTTAAGCTGTTGCTCTCTTTGTGTAGCATCCTCAGCGCTATTGAATTCTTCAAAGTAAAGTAGTTTGTCACAGTTGTATTTAGCTGTAAACCCCTTTAGCAATTTATGTTTGTGCTCATATACTCTACGTGCTAAATCATTGGTAAACCCAGTGTACAATGTCGTATGATGTCGGTTACTTATGATATAAACATAGAATATGTCCATGATTTATAATTTAGTGAAAAAATATAGAACCATTGTTGCCAGACTCGTTCCGCACCTTCAAGCTATAAAACACAATACATAAAGCACTGCCTTGCCGGACATCGCTTTTGCGTAGCTTCACCGCGTTCGCTAATGAGCTTTAGCGGTTGCGAAGCAGAGCGCAGTTTATTGTGGAATCCCCAGACTACGGAGCGGCAAAAGAGCGAGGAATAAATTTAAGACACAAAGTGCTATTCAAACTAGATTGTAGTTCAGCGTAGATTGTAGGGATTTATTAGGGGGTCTGGGGAGAGGCTTTGAAGTTTAGTGAAATTTATTCCAATATGATCTTCCGCATTTAGTCAAAGAACCCCTGCTTAGATTCCCGCCTACGCGAGAATGACGTTCTAACTTAATTAAGTGCGTCATTCCTGCAAAGGCCTTGCTTCGCCATAGCTTCGCGAAGGCAAGCAGGAATCTAAAAGGACATAATAACAGAATATAATGGCTAGCTGATATTTGTTACCTATCAATCCTTTTTCTCTTTAAACACATCAAACTTACTTGATCCAACTGCTTTTGGGAAAACATTGTCTCTGACATTTGTATCAGCAGTTTCAAGATTCGGATCTAAAACGATGTTTGTCACTTCCTTGTCCATTGTGAACACCTTGCTGATTTGCGTTTCATTCATTCTCCAAATCTCAGCAGGAATATGCTCTATTTGTTTCGAGCCATCACTGAATGTAAATTCTACAATCAGTGGTGTTACAAGACCGCCTTTGTTTTTGAAAGTCACTTCATAGAAATTTTTATCAGCTAACTTCGCTCTGACCTCTTGGTCATTGATTCTATTTTTGTATTCTCCATAAAATCTTTCTGGCGTATCAGTGATGGTTATTTCCTCAAATCCACCGCTGAAGTCCGTTGCATTTTTCCCTTTGCTATTTTGCGCTGTAAGGTCTCCTTTGACCACTTTCTTTTTCTTCTTTTCTGGATCCTCCGTGGTATCCTTGAGTCTAAACCATTTTACATTTTCTACGGACACATCTACGTGATCGGTAGTGAAGAACCATCCCTTCCAAAACCAATCCAAATCAACAGCTGAGGCATCTTCCATTGTTCTGAAAAAATCTGCTGGTTTTGGATGTTTAAATGCCCAGCGTGTTGCATATTCTTTGAAGGAAGCATCAAATAACTCTGGACCCATTATAGTTTCCCTTAGAAGGACCAAAGCCGCAGAAGGTTTTGAATAAGCATTGGAGCCAAACTGTTTTACTTGTTCAGAATTCGTCATGATTGGCGTGATATTTTTAGGATTACCCTTCATATATCTGGTTATTCCTTTTGGAGAACCACTATCTATATTCAAGTCAGGATATCGAACTCTTCTAGTCTCTCTATCAAGAAATGAATTTAAACCTTCATCCATCCAAGTCCATTGTCTTTCATCTGAATTAATAATCATGGGAAAGAAATTATGACCTACCTCATGTATGATGACATAAATATTTCCAGCACGAAGTCGATCAGAGTAAGTACCGTCTTCTTTAGGGCGACCGAAGTTGAAACAGATCATAGGGTATTCCATACCTTGGTCAGCCGCGTTTACAGATATCGCTACAGGATATGGATATTCTATTGTTCTCTCAGAATATACTTCCAAAGTGTTCTTAATAGCCAAGGTCGATTCCTTCTCCCAAAGTGGATTTCCTTCTTTGGGATAGAATGACATGGCTAGGGGAGTATTGTTTGTCAACTTGACTGCCTGAGCATCCCAGATGTATTTTCTTGAGGAGGCAAATGCAAAGTCACGTACATTGTCAGCTTTGAACTCCCAGGTACTTGTTTTTTTCGATCTGTTTTTCTCTTTCACAACAGCCTCTTCTTGCGTAACGATGATTACAGGTTTGTCAAAAGAAGTTAGTGCCTTCTGATATCGACCATATTCGGTTTTGGTCAAGACCTTCTTGGCATTTTGTAGAGAACCTGTGGCTGCCACGATATGATCCGAAGGAACGGTGATTTTCACATTGTAGTTGCCAAAAGTCAGCGCGAACTCACCACGTCCGATGAATTGTTTGTTTTGCCAACCATTGACATCATCATATACTGCCATTCTTGGAAACCACTGTGCACATGTGTATGCATAGTTGTCATCTTCAGGAAAGTATTCATACCCACCTCGACCATCTTCTGTCATGCGGTCATAGATATTGTAGGACCAAGAGATTTTGAAACTGTACTGCTCGCCTGATTTTAATGGTGTGTCTAAGTCAATGCGCATCATCGTGCGATTGATCGTTTTCGATAGTGCTTTTCCGTTGACATCTGTTACAGACTTGATTTTATACCCTCCTTCATAATCAGAGCCACCATACCTTGACTGAAAAGTCTTTGCAGATACAGAATCGCCCATTGCTCTGGCACTTGTAACAGATGCCAGGTTGCCTTCTGCTCTGACATTTTGATCAAGCTGTACCCACAGGTAACTCAAGTCATCTGGTGAGTTATTGATATAGGTAATTGTTTCCGTACCGGTGAGAACTTGTGTTTCATCATCGACCGTGACATCGATGTTGTAGTCAGCTTGCTGCTGCCAATAGTCCTTGCCAGGAGCTCCTGATCCTGTTCTATACTCGTTAGGAGTAGGTAGCGTAGTTCCGAGTTGCTCAAATTTACCTTTCCAAGGTTCATTGTCTTGTGCAAACCCAGTTGTCGAGATTGCTCCAATCGCCAGCACATATACTATTCTTCTTTTCCAATTCATCGTATTCCTTCTTTGATAATTTTACTCGCAGGGCGAGAGCCCATTTGGTTTAATGCCCCGACCCTTGGGTCGAAAATAAATTCCATTTAATACCCCGAGGCAGAGCCATCGGGGTGGTTTATTCAATGACACAAAAGTAAAAATTGAATCAATTAGAAACAGCCGTTTGCCTAAATTTTATACCAACGGTTGAAAAAATACGAGAAGGCTGGGTTCTGACAACTTAACAGGGTGTGAATTTATTTTACATGAATTTAATGGAGATCGTATTTAAAGGAAGGGGGATACCAATAAAGCTGTATGATAAAGAACATACATCAAAATCATAGTAGAACCTTAAATTTTTAAGTGTCATCCCGTAGTGCAACGAAGGAATGACTTATTGGGATGAATACACACTTACAAGTCCCGGAGGAATCTTTACTACAAAGAAAAAACCGCACAGTTGTTGTGGTAAATATTTCTCCGCTTTGCCACGAAATGACTTAGGCTTAGTTAAAAAACATTCTAAAACTATTCATTTAAACACAAAATTCTTAAATGAATAAGAAACAGAAGTTTAACCCTTTTATAACACTATTGATTTTGAAGTTTTCTAGAGTTTGATGACATCATGCATCCGCGCAATCTTAAAACCGTTTTTGACAATTAGCTTTGATTGATCACTTTCTGGAAGAAGAGCAGGGTTGGTGTGATTGAAATGAATAAAGTGAACTTTGCTTTTTTCTTTAGCGGGAAGGTCTTTGAACAAATGCATGCTTTCGACAATAGCGGGATGCGGAACTTCTGAAATATTTCTATTATTAATCTCCTGTCCATTATAAAATGTAGCATCGACAAATGCATAATCAACTTTCGCCAATTCATCAATTATACTTTTCTCCCACTTTTCCCATTTGTCAATATCTGGAATGAAAAGGACACTTTTTTCAGTGCTGATTATTTTGAAACCTACCGTCTCAGAATACTCATCACGGTGGGGCACTGTAAATGGGATCACTTTGAGATTTGAGGTCAGCTCAATTTCTTTCATATCAGTCATCTCCTCAATGGAAATATTCTCACTATTGACCAGTTGACTCCAAGGGCCATTTTGCTCCAAAAACATTCTCATTTTGGGCATGGCAAATACGGGAACATTATCTGCATACATGGCCTCTTTGCCCAGATACATCAGCCCGGTATAATGACCTATGTGTGCATGTGTGAGAAAGATTCCATCTGGGACTTCTTTGTCACCAAAAGCGGTTGCCTCTTTCAATAATTTCAGTTGTTGTGGCATGTCAGGTGTCGCCTCAAATAAGTACGACTTTTTGTTTTCAGGATCTATAAGTCCTAGAGATACGACTTTACGACTTTTATCAGGATTCAGAAAGAGTTCTTTGCAGCAGGATTTCTGGCAAGCAATATGAGGAGATCCAGCATCTTGCACTGTTCCGAGAATCACTAAATAAGGCTGTGAAATTGGAGGGTTGATTGGTGAACTTGTGTTTGAAGAGGAATTGTTGGGAGCATTGTCACATGAAGACAATACTCCCAACACCATTATAATTTTCAGTAATCTCATTTTGTAATTTATACAAAATTAGTTCAGAGTCATATCGATGTGATTGATATCCCGGCAATGAAAGCTCTTAAATAGAAAACTATATCGCACGTTGTCTATTCGTAATTCCCAGTATTTACATCGGTAATAAATTGAATAACTCCTGCAAAATAGGTTTCTTGATCATCGTACATAGACCAGTGACTGCCTTCAGGACAGTGTAGGTATCTGCCATTTTGAACTTCCGATGCCATCCATTCCATTTGTCTGGGATCCATGGTGTCGTGTGCCCCACCTATAGTCAATGTCGGAACAGTGATCTTGGATAAGTCTGCTTTTCTATCCCAGGTTTTCAATTTTGCATCACCTATCACCCCAAACTCACTAGGCCCTTGCATGGCCACATACATATCTATGTTAATTCGTCCAAGTGATCTATTCACTGGGTCTGGCCACTCTTCAAGTGGCATCCTCAATACATGCTTTGGGTAATAGTACGTATAAACAAGTTCGCCATAACGCGGATTGGCAAAATCACCAGCTGCTTCCAAAGCCCGTATTTCTGCCAATACATCAGGGTTGAGCTGAGGACCTAATACCTCATTGGCGTATTGCATGTATTCAGGAATGGAGGCGACCATGTTGGAGATGATCAACCCTTTCAAATTATCTTGATATTTTAAGGCATATTCTATTCCTAATATCCCACCCCAAGAATGACCGAGCAGGTAAAAGTTATCTTTGTTAAGCCCTAAGGCAACCCGCACTTGTTCCACTTCTTCAACAAACCGCGCTACATTCCAAAGACTACTATCGGAAGGCTTGTCGCTATAGTATGACTCTAATTGATCATAGTAATAATACTCTATTCCCTCACCTGGGAAGTAAGAATCAAAACATTCAAAGTACTCATGGGTAGCTCCAGGACCTCCGTGCAACAAAAGCACTTTGATTTTAGGATTATTACCCACTCTTTTTGTCCATACATTGAATTCTCCTTTTGGAGTGGTGATAGGAATCATCTTGACTCCTCCACTCAGCACATCGTCTCGATTGGTATTGTCATAGTAATCATTGTTCGCAGTTCCATTCTCATTTATACTTTTAGGGCTAGTACAGTTTTGGAATAAAAATAAGGAGATAAGAAGAAATGGGATGGTGAAGTTTTTCATGGCAAGCAAAGTAGGTTTATAACGTCTTAGCAGATAAATATACAATTTTAGAGCATTTGCTAATTCATATATGTCACAAACACTTGTGAAAGTGTATCATGAAGGTGTTTTCAAATTGATAAAGTCCACATAATTATCTTGATAGATTACTTGAGTGGTATGGTTCGGGTAATTATCCAAAAATGGTTTTGGGAACTTTGTTTTTTTGATTGGACTCCATTTGAATTCAAAAGCATGTAATGTCCCATCTCTTTCTTCTATATAGTCAATTTCCTGCTGTGCATGCGTACGCCAAAAATACCTGTTACTATATACTTCATTGTAATGTGTAGTTTTTATACGTTCGCTTATGAGGAAATTTTCCCATAATACACCCACATCATTTCTTAAATTCAATGGGTTAAATTGCTTGATGATCGCGTTTCTTAAGCCATTGTCATAAAAATATATTTTCCGGGATTTCTTGAGTTCGTTTCTCAAGTTTCGACTCAAAGCACCTAATCTAAATATTACAAAAACTTTTTCAAGTAGAGAGATATATTTCTCCACGGTCTCATTATCGATTCCTGTCATTCTTCCCAGCTCGCTATAGCTTACTTCACTGCCCAGTTGGAAAGCAAGTGCTTGAAGTAATTTTTCAAGACGATCAGCCTTTTTGATGTTTTCCCAGATGAGGATGTCCTTGTATAAATAGCTATCTGATAGCTGTTGCAAAACAGCTTGTTCATTGCCAGGGTTGTTAACAACATCAGGATAATATCCATAAATAAGGCGATTGTGTAATAGCCGCTTTTCTTCGAGTAACCCATGATGATTTACCATTTCTTCAAAGGAGACAGGGTATATATTATACTCCCATTTACGACCAGTAAGTGGTTCATTGATTTTGTTGGCTAGCTCAAAAGCCGATGAGCCAGAGGCAAGTACTTTTACGCCTTTGATATTGTCAACGATCAACTTGATACAGAGTCCAATATTTTCTATGCGTTGTGCCTCATCTATTATTACATATTTATGTGTCCCTATGAGATTTTTGAGCATGGTAGAAGTAGCATTGGAGAGAAGTTGGCGAGTATCTGACTCATCACCATTCCACCAAAGTACTTCGTTGGATTTTTCATCAAAAAGCTGGTGGAATAATGTAGTCTTTCCTACTTGTCTGGAACCAAGCAATATGATCGCTTTTTGATCTTCTATTCGTTTTAGAATCTGCTCTTGTAATAATCGCTCTACCATAGAAGAAACTTCAATTTTGCACAATATACTATTATTTATACGATTATGATCGCAAAATTAATATAAATCCTGCGATTATGATCGCAGGATTGTTGAAAATTAGACATATATTCCTTTTATTATGCGATCCTTGCCCTGCATATCTTTTATAATTTCTACATTTTGGAAGCTATTGCTCTCCATTTTGGAAGCGACTTCACTACCAAACTGTTCGTTGATCTCGAAGTAAAGCATTCCAGCTCTATTGAGTGATTCAGCAGCTTTTTTGATAATGGCATGATAGAAAATCAAGGGATCATCATCTTCAACAAATAGCGCCAAATGAGGTTCGTGATCAAGTACATTTTCCTGCATCTGCTTCTTTTCCCTGTTCATTACATAGGGAGGATTGCTCACGATGATGTCATATCTGGCTGGTAATTTACTTGCGGAGAGCACATTCATTACTTGAAAAAATACATGGGCATGTAGCGCATTGGCATTTTGGTTGGCTACTTTGATCGCTTCTGTACTGATGTCTATCGATGCCACTTCTGCTTGCGGCAACTCCAAACTCAAGGTGATAGGAATGCAGCCACTTCCCGTTCCGATATCTAATATTTTCCCACTGAAATTCGGGTGATCCTGCAAAATCAAATGAACCAATTCCTCCGTCTCTCTTCTAGGAATAAGTACACTTGGATTTACGATGAAGTCTCTGCCGTAGAAATGTGCTTTTTCAAGTACATACTGAATAGGCTCATGTTGCTTTAATCGAGCGAGGGCATCATTTAGTTGGTTTTCTGATTTGCTAGTTTGGGTTATTTCTTGATCTACGATGAGTGCTGTGCGGTCTATACCATATAGTGCTTCCAGTAATATGGAGGAAATGTTTTTCGCCTCATTTTCTTGATATAGATCTTGAAGTTCTGTAGCAATGGAGTTGTGCAGGTCTTTACTTTTCATCAATTTGCAGCAGTGAATACCAAAGGCCATAAAGATATACTATTTATGCAACGCGCCCTCGAACTATCTGAAAATGGTCGAGGGACAGTCAGCCCCAATCCAATGGTAGGGTGTGTCATCGTGCATGATGGTGAGATCATCGGGGAAGGCTGGACACAACCCTACGGAGGAGCACATGCTGAAGTGCATGCCATCAGCAATATAGTTGATCATACCTTATTGGCAAATAGCACGGCTTATGTGACTTTGGAGCCATGCGCTCACTTTGGAAAAACCCCGCCATGTGCAGATTTGCTGGTTAGCCATCAACTGCAAAGAGTGGTGATCGCATGTCTGGATCCCAATCCGCTGGTAGCAGGTAAAGGAATAACGAAACTAAAAGACGCAGGAATATCTGTGAAAACTGGACTGCTGGAGGAGGAAGCAATAGAAATAAATAGGCGATTTTTCACCTCTATCCATAAAGCGCGTCCGTATATCATCCTCAAATGGGCGGAAACAAAAGATGGGTTTATTGCCAGAACCAACTTCGATTCTAAATGGATCAGCAATGAATACAGCCGGAAGCTTGTTCATCAATGGCGGGCTGAAGAAGACGCCATTATGGTGGGGACGAATACGGCCAAGCATGATGACCCTGGACTTAATGTAAGAGATTGGGAAGGAACTGATCCCATCCGTGTTGTAATTGATAAACAACTCTCACTGAGCAAAACCCTGAAACTATTCAACGGAAACCAGCCTACTATTTGCTATAATTTGATAGAAAGTGAAAAAATTGGGAACACTTTTTTTGTGAAAATTGATAAGGACAATTTTCTGGAAGGGCTATTGATTGATTTACACAATCGGAAAATTCAATCTGTGATTGTTGAGGGAGGAGCAATGTTACTTCAATCTCTCATCGACAAAAATTTGTGGGATGAAGCCCGAATCTTTATAGGTGATGTTACGTTCGGTGAAGGAATCGACAAACCTAAAATACAGGGAACACTGGTGTCTGAGCAGGACATCCAGGGCGATGGACTTAAAATTATAAGAAATACTGAAAAGAAATAGACATGTCAGAAGAGCTGATCATCAACAACACCGCAACCAAAGCAGAAAAATATAAATCACTCATTCCTCAGATAGAAGCACTGATCAGTGGTGAAACTGACCTTATAGCTAACCTTGCAAATATTTCTGCGGCATTGAAGGAAGGCATGGGTTTCTTTTGGGTAGGTTTTTATATCGTAAAGGAAGATGAGTTGGTATTGGGGCCATTTCAAGGACCAATAGCGTGTACACGGATTCGTAAAGGCAAAGGAGTTTGTGGTACGGCTTGGGCAGAAGGAAAAACCATTATTGTTGAAGATGTCGATCAGTTTCCCGGGCACATTGCTTGCAGTTCTGATTCCAAGTCAGAGATCGTGCTGCTTGCTTTTAAAAATGAACAAGTGGCACTTATTCTTGATGTAGATAGTGACCAGCTTTCAGACTTTGATGAAGTGGATCAAGAGTGGCTGGAGGTGTTGATGAGGGTGGTTGGAAAATTTATATGATAATAAATTACTGACATCCGTTTAAAGTTCAAGGTTTAAAATTCAAAGTGATCTGTATAGCGTGTTAGAGCATTTATTCGTACTTCCCTGCGGAAACTGAAAGACAAACCCTGAAAGAGGGGTCTTTTTTCAAGTCACTGAGAAGTATCAATTCTGATCAATAAGGACGTGTTTTACACAGATTAAGAATTTAGTCGGATGTCAGTAATAATAAATCATCACGAATTCCTTAACTCACCTTCTTATAATTATATACCGCCAATGCATTGATGACAATGGCATAAATGGTCATTACCAGAAAGTGTCTTGAAATATCCATAAAATCACTTCCTTTTAACAGAATGAGGCGTAATACCTCCACCATGTACGCTACAGGGTTGAATAAAGTCATCTTTTGTGCCCAGACAGGCATACTTTCAATGGCGG
>JGI24005J15628_10002015_pt1 | contig 10540 bp, 10 predicted proteins | sample LinPmetageLP40_FD_15628 | JGI IMG/M metagenome (IMG submission 15628) | reverse complement strand
CAGTATCATTTTCTAATCTTATAGAAGAATTAGCAAAAAACATACGAATTCTTCATGATGAAGCACATAATACAAAAGAAGGAATTCCCCCATTTAGACAGATTATAGAAAATATAATAATATTACCAAATGTGTTATCTTATGAACCTATTACAGCATCTCTTGGAAACATAGTAGATGATAAAAATCCAATTTGGGTAGAAAAAAATTTAGAAAAATATGCTATTAATTTTACAGATTTTGATAAAACTAAATCTGATGATCCAAAATATTCTTCTATAAGTGATTATAATACATATAATTTTGAAGATTTATCATCAAATAAAGATTGGAATAGTAAAATAAAAGATAATATATCTAGAAAATACTTTATTAGAGTTGATGATAAATATAAAAATAAAAAATTAGGGGATTTAAAAGAATCAGAACTTGGTGATATTGATAGAAGAAGGGTATTGGAATTTTGTCAATTTATGAAAAATGATAAAGAAAAAGAAGCTTTAATGAATGGTATTAACACTTTAAATTTAAATGTCCTTTTGGGATTTGACCTTTATATTAAAGATGAATTTAATCTTCATATTTGTTCTACTCCTAATCGGAAAATTATCACATATAAATTATGTAAAGTAGCACTTAAACAATCTTATAAACCAATAGTGTTAGGAATATATGGTAATCAAAAAGATAAATATCATTTATTTATTAAAGGTGTGGAAGAAAAATGTGTAGACGATATAATGGGTGATGGTGAATTTAATTGTAAATTACATAATTTAATTAAGCATCTTGAATCTAGTGGTATTAATACAAAAAGACCATTTATAGTAATAGGTAATTATACACCAACCGGGGAATCATTATCATTTGTTAATTATGAATATGGTACTGTAAGAAGTGTTGTTAGATTAATTTCAACAAATGCTGAAGAAGATTATCAATCAGCGTGTCGTGGAAACTATATGAATACTAAATTTATAGAGAAACTTGGTAGTGACTGGAAATCTCCAGTTAAATATTTAATAGGACATAAAAAATTTATTACAAATTCTTTATCTTATGAAGCTGAGAATGACGCTAGAATAGATTCTTTTGATAATATTAGTAGAGATACTAATCCAAATAATATAGTACTTCCTAGTTCAACTAAAAAAGAGTCAAGTAGTAATGGAACAGTAGCAATTCCTATTAAGATAAATATCGGTGATAAAGATAACAAAGATGTGAAGAAATTAATTGAAATAGCATCTCAAAGAATTCGTGAAGAAGATGATAAGATTGAATTTTTAGAGATATTAAAAAAATGTTGTAAAGACGAAGAAATTGATTGTAGTATTGAAGACAAAACTGGTAAATTTGATTGGGCTAAAATGAAACTTGAGGATTTTAGATGTTATAAAAAAGATTTTTCTCCTCCAAAAAAAGGATATTGGAAATTTAAAAATTATCAAAATAATTTTATAACAGAACAACCGTTTATTAATAATACTAGTAATCACGTTGCAGGTCAATGTGAAATACTTATTTGTAACTATAAATATGTTTTAAAAAATAAAGATGGTACTAAAGATATTAATCACACCACTACTTGGTGGATGGGCTATAAATATTAATATATTTAGTATTTTAATAAATTTACAAAATAAATAATTATAATTAAATTTTTTATTTTACATTTTAAATATAAAAACTGTTATTTTCGGCAAAATATTGTTTTTTTTTGCGATTTTAAACAAAAAAATGAAAAAATTGAAACTTTAATTCTTTTATAATATAAGAAACAACAAAAAAGATGGCAAAGTTTGTACCACAGCAACAAATATTATTTTCAGAAAGTGGTGAAAGTATTGGTTCTTTTGGTGCTTATCCTTGTGTAATTGTCATTATTCAATCATGTGGAACTACAATTTTGGGACATATTGACGCAATGACAGATTTTTCTATTATTAAAACGATTTTAGAAAAACACAAAGAAACATTTTGTGATTCTAAGAAACCTTCATTATATTTTACATCAGGTGATAAATCTCGGGAAAACAAATTATTGCGTGATAAATTGAAGGAGTTTTTTAGTGGTTTTATTAAAACAGAACCATTAATTATAGATTCAACACAAGTTTTGGTAGACAAGGGAGAAATCATTACTGACTTTCCTGTTTCTATATTTCCTGATGTTGAAAGGAGTTTAGATGAATTGAAAGAGGATTTAATGAGTTCAATACAAGAATTTAAAAAAAATGTAGGTAAACACAAAGAACGTGTTAAGGGACAAGATGGTCTAGACGAATACGGGCGACCACCAGCACCAAAAGACGCAAATAACTATGCTTTTTCATATACGTATGGCAAGTGGCTCCTTTATAAGTAAAACCCAAAAAAAATTTTATTCTATACTATAATTGTTCCATTAACAAAAACACCTGTATTTTACAACCAAAATAGTGTATAAATACTATATACAATATATGATATTATTTTTTTTTTATTTGGGAGGGATATCTGATGATTATTTGTAAATATATTTCCAATGAGTAATTGATTTAAAGGGTTTTATTTAATAAATATTAAATACTTTTAATAAAGTTAATACTTCTAAAACATTCAATTATAATTTAATAAGATGCATTGGATATATATATTAAAATGCGAAGATGATAATTATTATATTGGAGAAACAACACGATTATTTAGGAGATTATGGGAACATTATAGAGGAGAAGGAGGTGTTAATACTTGTATAAATAAACCAGAATGTGTAGTTGGAATATATAACGCACATAATATTTATAATTTTTTAAGTTATAATAAATATATTTATGAGTTAACATATGAATGTAATGATGATGATTTAAAACATATTAATTATTATTTGAAAAAGTTTGATATTAAAGGAAATAATAATGGAGAGGAAGATGACGATTTTGATAATCTAGAGGCTGAAAATTATATTGTTGAAAATATGATGATACATAATAAATATAATAAAGATAATATTAAGGGTGGTAAATATGTTAGAGAAGACGTTGATTATAAGTTTCCAGATGATGAATTAATAAAGGATTTACCAGTTTGTTATTGTAATTTACCTTGTGATATTAAAAAAAATGATGAAACTAATAACTTGTTTTTTAGATGTTGTAAGAAGAATTTTTGGTCTGATTTAAAAGATAAATTTGATATTTATGACACCCCTTGTAAATATTATAAAGAATATACAAAAGATAGAGTATTTAGAATAAAAAATAATAAACGATTTCAAGAAAGAAAACAAAAATTAAAGGAATTATTTAAAGCATCTTCTTGGTTAAAAGGTGTTGATATTTATTATTCATATAATTATCCACAAAGATGTATAGGAGGTTGTTATTCAACTAGTGAATCTAATAAATTATCATATATGGGCAAAAAACGAAACATATGCTATGATTGCTTCATTAACAAAAACGAAACCCTTTCTAATAAATACTCCTCAAAAAAATTCTACACATTTTAACTTATTAATGAATGTTATTGAGATTTTTTTTATTTTCTACATAAAGGACATCTTCTCATTTCTTCTTTATTATTATATTTAAAAATACTTATTGTAAAATCAATATAAATATTATGATTTATAATATAAATAATATTATTACTAGAAAATGAAATTATGTCCTTGTTGTAAAATTAATAAAGAAAAGAAAGAATATTATACTAATAAAGCTAGATTTGATGGGGTTGCTGTGTATTGTAAGGAATGTTCAAAAAAAAAATATAAATTAAAACAACAAAAAAAAGTAGAAGAAAGATTAAAAGAACAATTTATAAAAGATGAAATATGGAAAGATATAAAAAATTTTGAAGGATATCAAGTTTCTAGTGAAGGTAGAATAAGAAATAAAAAAACAAAAAATTTATTAAAACAATCTAAAGACCAAGATGGTTATGGGGTATCATCTATTAATGGTAAAAATATTAAATTTCACAGAATAATTGCACAAACATTTTTACCTAATTTTGAGAATAAACCTACTGTTGAACATAAAGATAATAATAAATTTAATAATAAATTATATAATTTAAAATGGGCCACGTATGTAGAACAACAACTATATTGTAAAGAGAAACAAACTAAAAAAAAAGTACATTCTAATGTAGGAACTAAAAATATGAAAAATTTAGAAGGTGAAGTTTGGAAAGTAATATCAGAATATCCAGAATATGAAATATCATCTGAAGGAAGACTTAAATATCCAATTCGTATGGGTTTAAAACCATATAAAAAAAGAATTACTAGTGGTTCTTCTAATCCAAATAGTTATAGAACTTTTCAAGTAAGAAATGATAATGGTAAAAAAATAATTGCGATACATCGTTTAGTTGCTATAGAATTTATTCCAAATATAAATAATTATCGAATAGTTAATCATAAAGATGGTAATAAAAAGAATAATTCAATTAATAACTTAGAATGGTGTACAAACAGTCAAAATACAAAACATGCTTATGATAATAACTTAATATCTAGTAAGAAAAAAATATATCAATTGGATTTTAATAATAATATTATTGAAGAATGGGATAGTATAGAAGAAGCATCTAAATATTTAAAATTACATAAAAGTAATATTTGTAATGTTTTAAAAGAAAGATATAAAACATCTGGTGGTTATTATTGGTGTTATAAAGAAAAATATAATAAACAAAAAGAACATACAAAATATGATACAAATAAAACAAAAATTAAACAAATTAACAAAGAAACAAATAATTTAATTGAAATATGGAATAGTATTAGTGAGGCAGCGGTATCTATTACTAATAAAAATTGTAGTATTAAAGCTACAAAAACTAATATTTCAAAATGTGCTCATGGATTAATACCTTCTTGTCAAGGATTTAAATGGGAATATGAATAATTTTAATTAAGTTTTTTTATAAAATTGAAATATTTTCAAAGTTTTTGTTTGTTTTATAATAAATAATAAATAATAAATATGTCTAAGAAAAAAACAACAAATAGTGAATATAATGATAGTATAGAGGAAGAACCATCTTTTAATTCTAAAGAAAAGTTAAAAAGTTATATTGAAACACAACATATTAAAAGTGAACAAGAATCTATTTTTGAAAAAAATGTAAAAAATGAAACTAAAAAAAAAAAGAAAAAAAACAAAAAGAAGAAAAAAACAACAAAACAAAAAATAGAAACTGTTTCTAAACAAAAACAATGTGTTTGGAAAGCAAAATTAACAAAAGAAGAAGAAGAAGAACTACCTATTATTTTTAAAAATGTAAGTGAAGAATTTAAAGAGGGTGTTGAATATATTTTAGAACTAGATAAACATAATAATAATATTTTAGATGTTTTATTGGAAGAACATACTGGATTACCAAAAAACATAGAAGAATTATCAAAAAAATCAGATGAAATGATAGTTCAAGTATTAATTTCAGTTTATAGTTATTATGATTGTATTGATAGTATTAAATCAACAAATAACCCATTTGTTAAGAAAGTTAATAGAATTTATCATAAAGCAAGAATGAATATTATAAAAAAACAAGAAAATTTATCATAAAAATAACTAACCCCTCTTTAATTAAACCCCAACAACTCTTCTGTTATTACTAGCATTAAGTTGTTCTTGTTCTTTCTTTAGTTTTAGGATAGTGTTGTCTACGTCTTTTTTGATATCATTACTATAAGATAATAAGAAGGATTCAATTTCTTCAAAGAATTTAGTTTCTAATTCACCATTATTATAAGAATTAAATAATTCAGTTAATATTTTTTTTTTATTTTTAACAAATTGTTTTTGATATTTATTAAACCATTCTTCTAAATGAGACATTATATTATTACACATTTTATCTTTTACTTTCTTATTTTTTCTATATATTGGTCTTTTACCATTAAATACTGTTATAAATTTACGATTGCTTTTATTAGCAAAATAAACATTTCTATTCTGAGGAATGTCGTGATGTATCTTTTTAAGTGCGGCTGGCATACATAGATACATCTTATTTAATATTTTTAATTTTTCTGCTTTTGTAATTGAACTAACATCTTCTTTACCAAATGGATTAATAGTTATACTTATATTATTATTTATAGTATTATTAGAATTATTATTAGAATTACTAATATTTAAATTATTTGTTGTATTATGACTATTATTTAGATTATTTGTTACAATATTGTTAGTTTTTGCTATTATATTATCTCTATCTTTTTTCTTCATTTTCTTACATCTTAAATTATTTTTATGTTTAGATAGACCACTATAAAAGGCGAAAACTTTGTTACAATACTCGCATTTTATAATATTGTTACTCTTATTTTTTTGGATATTATTTGGATAAGAATTGGATAAGGTTTGGATAACCATACCCGGATTTACATTCTTATTATTTTCAACTTCAACCACTTTACAAGGGTATTTGCGTTCAATGTGTTTTTGTAGATAATCTTTTCTTTTAAAAATTCTGTGACATCTATTACATTTAAATTCAATCATTTTGTTTATATTATATACTTAGATTTTAATTTCTAAATTAATTCTATAAATATCTATAAATATCTATAAATATCTATAAATAGTAAATATAAGTTATTCTTTTAAGTTAATATTATATATAAATTGTATTAAGTTCTATAAATATCTATAAATATCTATAAATATCTATAAAATTCTATAAAATCTAAATTATTTTCTATTATAAAATTATTAAATCAAGTGTATTTCTACAAATCCCTATAAATTTCTTGCCAAATTTTTTTTTTTGAGAGAGAAAAAATGTGTTTTTTTATTTTTTTTTATGCGAGAAGACATTCAGAATTTTAAAAATAAAACTCAAAAAAAAATCACAAAAATGAAAAAAATGAATATTTTTAAAAATTTAAAAACCAAATCATATTAGAAAAACATAATTATCGTATGTAATTTCTAGAAATATTTTTTGTGAAAAAAAACCAAAAAAAAGAAAAATCCAAAATAAATAAATTTCAATAAATGAAAAGGTAAATAAACTTACTAATTATTCCCAGGGGGGTTTGGGGGGAGGGGGACGCTTTTTTATAATAAAAAACCCATTATTATAAAATTGAATTAAATATAATTAATATGCAGCATTACTATATTATAAAATGAGTATGGATCTAGCAACTATTAAAACTGAATTAAAAACAAAAGGATATGTTATTATCCCTAATATCTTAACACAGACTGAAATAGATACAACAAAACAATTACACGATGAATGGAGAAAAANAATACCTAACCACGACACTATACATCCCAGTATTGACCCACACGGTATTTATAAATTCCACCAAGGTGGACATCAAAGATACGCGTGGTTAATTAGAACAAATTCTAAAGTTCAAAGTGTGTTTAAATACTTATGGAATACTGATGAATTAATTGTTAGTTTTGATGGTTCTTGTTATATTAGTAAAGAGACAAATAAAACAGATAATATATGGACACATACAGACCAAGCACCTAATAAACCAGACCTTGAATGTTATCAAGGTTTAGTATCATTAACAGATAATAAAGAAAGAACATTGGTTGTATATGAAAAAAGTCATACTATTCATAAAACATATTTTGAAGAAAAAGGGATTAAAAGTAGTAAAAATTGGCAGTTAATAGACCACGAAAAATTAGAAGCATTAAAAGATACTAAACGTGTTTTACATATTCCAGCAGGTTCTTTGGTTTTATGGGATTCTAGAACATTTCATCAAAATCAATATGGAAAACCAGGAGAGGAAAGGATTGTTCAATATGTATGTTATTTACCAAAATCACATAAAAAAAATACTGCAGCTATGAAAACTAAAAGAATGAAATATTTCAATGAAAAGAGGACAACAAGTCATTGGCCAGCACCTATTAATGTGAATGGAAAACAACCACAAACATATGGTGATAAAAGTAAGTTAATTGATTACAGCAAGTTAACAGCACCTAATTTAGATGATATTAGAGACGAAATTATTAAATTAATTATTTAAAAAAAGTTTAATTAAATTATAGTTTAATTAAATTATAGTTTTATTAAATTAAAATATATTAATAATTATACACTACATTGTAATTTTTTTAATAAAATTATTCAATTTATTCATATCTACGTTACTAAGTTTAATTTCCCTTACCATTTCAGTAAATTCTGGAGGATGTTCGCACTGTGTTTGTGTTCCCCATTTTGGACTCATATGTAAAGTAGATTCTTTTTGAACTTTATAATCAGAAATTGTCTCTATACCTTCTATCCATCGACCGGCATAAATCAAATTAAAAGTATCAGGTTCATTACCAGTCTTTTCCCCCACGTGTGCTTTAATCTCATCACCAGTATTATATCCATTTACTTTAATAACAATCGTTTTTCCTTTTAAGCATTTGACAAAAATCTGCATCATAAAACAGTNGTAAGTNATATTTAAATAACATTTTATATTAAAAATTTCAATTTTTCTTAAAATATCAAACAATAAATTACATATTACATATTAGAAGGGATCGCACCTAGTTTTTCCAATTGTTTTAATATTACAGCATAATCTGTTTTATTATATCTATCAATCTCTTCATATTCTCCGCCATTTTCTTTTAATGCGAGTTCTACATAATCTTGTTTTTCAGGATAATAAATGCTTATTAAATCTTCTTCTTTATCTTTTACAGGTAATTTAAATGATTGAGGGGGTAAATGTCCTCTACTAGGAGTATCTTGTGTTATAAATTTTTGTGAGATAAAATCGCGAAAAATATATTTTTGTTTCTGATATATAGCATATTGAGTCATTTTTTCTTTAAACTTACTTTCTTCTTCTTTAGTTAAGTATATCATTTTTCCATCAAAAGACATTGTTTATTTATATTTTGTGTATTTTAATTACAATTTTCACAAAGGAAATTTCAATTTTAATTTCATTATAATAAATGATTATGTATAACATGTTCATTACAATATTTATCAGACCAACATAAATCAAATCTGGTGTTTTGATTACAACATATAATATTAATATTATCACTCATTAAATTATAGTGGTCTCGTATAGTAGATTTACAACCACAATTCAAATTAAAAACACATCCTTCTCTACATACCCTTTTATACGAATATAAATGATTTTCCCACCCAGAATCACAATATTGACTCAATGGTAATTTTATTAGTTTATTACTATCATTATGAATGGTCTTACAATCACGACACGTTCTTAATTGTTTAAATATAAAATTACCAATAGTAAACATCGCACATTCATATTCATATTCATATTCATATTTATAAATATTCCAAATGTAATTTTTAAGTTCCATAGGTAATCTACACTCAACATTAACCATATTATTTAAGATATCAAAACATTCAGAGAAATTCTTAATATCTTTACATTGTAAAGTCATATTTGTTCCTAAATATCACTTTTATTTAATAATTAAAAACATAAAATAAAAATAATAATCAATTTTATATATTTTCTAAAACCTTATTTAATATAGTAATATTATTATTATTAGACTTTTCCGCTTTAATTCTTTTTGAGATAATACTTTTAATGGAAACACTATAAGTTAATAGAAAAGTATCTATATTTTCATAGAGATTTTGTATATATGTTTTATTATTATTTTTATATTTATTAAAACAATTTATTAATAGTGTTTTTTTATTCTCTTCAATTTTATTATTATATTTATTAAACCATTCTTTGAGTAGTTTCATAGTATATTTAACAAGTCTCTTTTTGAAATCTTCATTTTTAAGATATATACAAATTTTTCCATTAAACACTTTTATGTGTTTTGTATTACGGCGATTTGGCATAAAAAAATTGCGATGTTGAATAATATCATAATGTGTTTTTGTTAAAAAAAAAGATATATTTTGCGTTGATTTATGAAGTATTTCTACTATGTCGCTTCCTTTTAAAAAAACGTCATAATCTTCTTTACCAAATGGGAGTATGTGTTTATGAATTAAAAGTTTGTTTGAATAATTTATTTGGTTTATTTTTTTGTTTTTGTTTTCTTCAAGAATGTGTTTTTTAACAGTATCTGGGATTTTTTTACATCGCAATTGTGTAATATGTCGTGAAAGGGTGCTTTTATAAGTAAATGTTTGATTACAATATTTACATATCAGTGATGTAGATGTATTAGAGGTATTATTAGTGCGATTACTATTTTCATTTTTTGATTGGTTAACACATTTTTTCTTTTTTTCTAAATGTCTGGTTAAATGCCATCTGGTTTTAAATTCTTTATTACATATATGACAATTAATAGCCATATTTCATTATATAATATGATTTTTATTTATATTTAATTTAATTTAATTTAATTATATTTAAATAATAAATAGTACAAAAAATAAGATTTAATATTTAGTAAAAAAATCTTATTTTTTTGTTTTTTATTTCAAACAAAAAAAAAGTGGTTGGTGATAAGAATCACACAATTTTTTCCCCTTTTTTAACAGGTAAGGAATCTGTTACCTGCTGCTGCACCACAGCCTGCACAAAATTACT